>JAABUZ0100001047.1_pt1 | contig 56906 bp, 5 predicted proteins | sample 5562091 | NCBI WGS metagenome assembly JAABUZ01 (sample SAMN12813069, study PRJNA571459) | rock metagenome | isolation source: Antarctica rocks | place: Antarctica: Victoria Land, Linnaeus Terrace sud | collected 2015-12-21 | reverse complement strand
CAACGAATTTTGACGCGACTGCAGGCTTGACGAGAGGCCAGGACGAAGCAGAAGAGGATGAAGTTGGTAAGCGATCTAGATCGCGCAGAGCATTGCTGATTATCGCTAACTATGTTGTAGACGGCGACAGCTCAGTAATTAGTCATTCAATAATTTGGGGAAACAACGGAGAACTTGAACTTGAACGTTTGGCTCGCAAAAAAGCAGCCGCCTACTCTTTTGCTCACCAGATGTCGCTTGCTGAGACGTACCTCGCGACTGTCGTTGTCTCTTTAGAGCACAAGGTCTTTCTTGGTGTTGTCTCTTCAAAGCACGAGGTCTTCCCTCATGCTGTCCCTCCAGAGCACAAGGTCTTTCCTCGTGCTATCTCTTCAAAACACAAGGCCTTCCCTCGTGCTATCGAGACTGGAGGCGACTCTAGAGCATTCAAATACTTGCCAACAGACAAAGTCGATAACAATCCTCAATTCGAGTCGAAAACCTTCCATGACATAGAACAAGCCAAGCACAAATGTGTCAATAATCTTCAAGTTCTTCTAAGTCTCTTCTCCATTCTTATATGTGCACTTTACTACATTCGATAAACAAATCAGCATCCCATTTACTATCTTCGAACGAGCAGTACTAATTTGAGAATTTAAAAGGAATTTTGATCGAATCGCTCATGCGAAAATTGAGAACGACAGTGCTATTGCGAAGATATATAGAGTGGAATATCAGCAACGTCGCTCTAACGACCTCCCACATACATTTGTGAATAAGGCTCAATTCTTCTTCAATGTGTTGGGCAGCTTGTCACCCAAGATCAAGCATGCCCTTTCAAGATTGGGCGTCGTTCGCCTTTCTAGCTTACAGAAAGCCATGATTATCGAGCTGACTTGGAATTAGCAGCGCCAGTGCGAGGTAGATGGTACGACAGAGACTGTCCTTCAGCGTGGACCGTTAATTGATGTCGTCGTCGAAGCCCATGCCGGACCGGGAAGCGGAAAGACATTGGCATACTTGATCCCGGTCGTTGTGTATCTTGACACGGACAGGAAATGCCCTCCTCATCCACGGATTATTCCTACAGAGAGCACTGATTTCGAGGCATAACAGTCTCACTAACCGCACTGTGAAGGTCATCACAAATCCTTGCTTATTTTTTTTTCGGTAATTGGCCTGCGGAATCTGACACGGTTGGTGTGGTGCGCGCAACAAGAGCCCCCTTAGGTGAACCAGCAAGAATGAAAGTTGGCACTGGTGATATGGACGTCGATGGACATGTCATAACCGAAATCGGAAGACGAAGGGTTCTATATCAAGTGGCTAGAAGGTCTTGATCTTTTGATGGGACAGTGAGTCAGTATAGAATTGGGTAATTACCGAGAAGAGGAAAAATTGTCGCGGCCTCGGTTGGGACATGAGCTTCAAGGCCCCGCATCAGAGCGCACCTCCAGGCGAAATCATCATTACTTACTATATACCTCCCCCTTTCTTTACTCCCAGATCTAATGCCATGACGTGGGTGACGAGGGGGGAGCCCTACGTCACGCACCATGAGCTCTACCTGTGAGCGGTAGCGGATCCAAAACGAGTATCGCAGCTCGTCCGCGTGAAATTCCTTGTGAAGGATGACGAGAAGACCAGAGATCACAAGAATATATTGAGTATACTATACTGGGCCTTGCTTCGTCAGAAGAAGGAAGAGGAGAGGAAGGCGGCTGCTGCTGGTGCTGAGAACGAAGGCGCAATTCAGGCTGGTCGAATGCTGTGTGCTCTCACTTGGTACATTTCTTTACAGTCTTTGCTCTATGCGGAAAAAGCAAGCCAACGCATCGGCAAAGTCAGTGTCAGGCAGTCAAAGAAGCAATGAAGCCAAGAGGAATGCTAGACCAAAGTCTGCCAACCGTGCTTCAACCGGCGTACTTGGGCGAATCGTACAGGAGATACGCTCAATGGTGACCAAGAATTGAATCGAACGCCGAACCAAAGATTCGTGGTCCCTTATGATTCAAGATCACGTCTTGGCGGTGTACACCCAAACAACTACAACGCTCCGATACTCCGCAGCGATAACTATGCTAGATTACGAACGAAAACACGTCCAGCTGCACATAGAGCCGCTGTATCTTCCCAATTTCAAGCAAGCAGGAAGCGAAACGCCTCCCAATCGACAGCAGATTTATCCAGCTCTCCTAAATAAGCATGGCTTTCTGGCGTGATCAAGGCTATCAAGGACAAGACGAAGAGTTGAACATTACTGCCCGTAAAGTTCTTCTTCTCTATCTGCATCGGGATGTCTTCGACGCTATTATGCGCCTAAGATCTGGTACGTGTGCTTGGTTGTTGACAGAGGCTAGCAAGAAACTTGTAAGAAGCTCTTGCCACTTGTCTTCTGCGCGCAAACATGCTAACATATCTTTTAGATCGAGTCCTACAACTTCTTCTGCGCACAACCCGTGCCGACTCCACCGCCTTGGTGGCAGTATGCCAAGCGACAAGTAATCAACGAGCGTGCAGTAGAGGACTTCCCTACAGTTGAGGATGAAATTCTACAGCGACTCTTTATCAAGCGAGTCCCAGTGTTAAACTTAATAAATAAATAATAATAATTTTTAAATTCTAGTCTAGATACAAGACAACATAGATAAGTTAATTTCTCGCTTTTATATTGTAATCTAATTAAAAAACCAAAAATACAAAGAATTTCTATTAATATTAATTCTAGAAATAATTTGCTCGATTTTCTTTCTCTTGATACCTTTAAATTAACAAAAATTCTATTATATTATTTAGCAAAGTTGTCGAAGAAAACTAGTAAAGCTAGTTAATATATTATAATGCTCTTTATATTTTATATTCTTATGATGATATTGTATTGCTCTAGACTCGAAGCGCTTTGTATTTAAATATTTAAAGCTCGACAATAAAAAGAAGTTAACAATCTCTTTATCTTTATTAAAGAAAATCAAGAAAGACAAAGTAAAAAAAAAGATAATTAGCAATATTTTAAATAAGAAAAAGAATTAATTATTTAAACTTAAATTTTTACTTAAAGAAATTAATACAAAAATAAAGCTTATTAATATTAAAGAGTCGAAATCGAATAATAAGAACTTGCAAAACAAGAATATTAAAAAAGACAATAATTAACTTAAAAATATAAATATCGAGTTAATATATTATTTTCTTGTTTGTATATAAAGATTGACGCAAATCTTAGATTTAAAGCAACTTAAGATTTCTAGTTATACAAATATAAGATTAATAAGATTTAATTATACGTTGCTTAGTTTATATTTATAGTTTTAACTATACTTAACAATAAAGTTAAGTATTACTTGCTAGATATACTACTATTTATATTTTATTAACAATAGTTGATTGCTTTTTTTATTGCAATAATTAACGCAAATAAAGATAATCTATAAAAAGAACTTATAGAAAACAAAATAAATCTAGAAAAGATAATTTTTATTAATCTAACAAATAACTTAAAGACTAACAATACTTATATATAAACTATAAAGATTATTGTTGCTACTATTTTTCAATATTAACTATAACTTCGATAGTAAAAGATTCGAAATAAATAAAAGCAAAAGTTTATTGTTTATCTTTATTGCTCTCTTAAAATATCGAAATTCTTTTTTTGTTTTTTAGCAAACACTTTTTACTCTTAATTAAATATATATTTCTATTAATTAAATTTCGAGTTTTACAAAGTTTATTTTATTAATAATTTTATTGTCTTTCTTGTTTTAAGAATTAATATTAATGATTAATATTAAACTATAATTAAGTTTATTAATCTTAAAAATTTTAATATTATACTTATAAAACTTTACAAACTTTTTAAGAATTTCGATATACAATTATCGCAAATATTAAAAGATAAACTTAAGATTGTTTAAGATTTTAATATTAAGTTATCGAAACAAATATCTATTAACTAATTAAATTAATATAGAACTCTATTTTCGACAAATATCTTTATTTAATTATTAATAATCTAGAACTTATAAAAGTTGCGTCTAGAAAATAAATTTATAAAATTATATATATATAGTTTCTAGAAAAAGAAAGAGACACTTATAGAGATAAAGAAGATTGTTTATTTGTATTGTAAATTTTTTATAGTTAACAAATCGCATAATATAAAGAATTTTTAAAAAGAATTATAAAAAAGAATTAATCTTATAAAGAATATTATACTAATATATTAATTTTAATTTGCTACTTTGTTAGAAACAATTATTAGCTTTAACTCTATTAATATTTCAACTTCTTTTAAAATTGCAAACTTCAAATTTTGAATTTTTTTCGAATATCTTTATTACAATTTATAAAGAAAACTATTAAAAGATATTAAGATATTAAAATAAAGAAATTAACAAAAGAAGTAAACAAAGTAATTTAAGTCTTTGTAGAGCTTCTATCTTATATTTTAATTTAATATTATAATAAAAGTCTTTAAAACAAAGAATATTTTATAAATTTTAAAAATCTTATATAATTATTAATTATTGCAAAATTTTTAAAAAAATATTTTGCAATATACAATTCGATAATTAACTCTTAATTTAAGATAAAAATAAAACAACTTAAAGATTTGTAAATCGAATAAAATTAAAATTAATATATTTAAGTCTATCTTCGATAGTATTTGACAAGATTAAAATTGTTAAAAATTAAAAGTATTTTTAACGCAATTTGTCTTCTTTGCATTTATAGCAATCTTTTGTATTTAATCTTTGTTGTCTCTATTATTCTTAAAAATATAACAAAGTAAACTAATATAAATATTAAGAAAGTTTGCATAAATCTAATTATTAATTAACTAAGAGATAAGTATTCTTTAACAAACTTCTATTTATAAATTATTTATAATATATTAAAACTCAACGCAATTAGAATACTTTTTAAAAAGTATCTTAATATTTTAAATTTTATAATATTCTCTTTTTTTAAGATAACTTTTGTAGTAAAACACGTAAGTTGATATCTTATTTTAATTTCTTTATTTCTTAGAATTAAAGTCTTCTTTATCTTATATATTAAGTATATTGTTTAATATATTTTGTAATTAACAAGTATTAACTTCTTTTATATAATATATTTGTAAGCATTGCATATTAAATTGCAAGTCTTAAATATATTATAATAATCTATTAAAGCGCAAGCTAACAATAAATGTTTTTATACTAAAGAAAGATATAAAGATTAAGAAGTTTCTAGATTAAAGTTAGCTAAATATTCTTTTTAAGATAACTAGAATTATAAAGATAGACTTAAATTTGTAGCAAGCTATAATAATTATTCTATACAAGTTAATTTATAACTTTAAGTTTAACAAGCAAATATTCAAATATACTTATTGTTAAGATAATATTAACTAGATAACTTACTATATTATTTATGCGAAAACAAGAATCGAACGCGTAATTAGTTAAAAATTAAAAGTTAAAATAAACTTTATTGTTAAGATGTTTAAGATAATAAATACAATAAAAAGTTAAAAAAGTAAGAATATTAATAAAATTAATAATACAACAAATGCGTCTATTAATTTATAAGAGAACTCAAAAATCTAAGAAAGATAAAAACTAATTTAGAATAAAATAGATATATTCTTTTTAGCTTAAACAATAATAATCGATTTTATTAATTATATTCGATATTGCTACTTTAAGTTTTTTTTGTTTATAATATAATTGTAAGCGAGATTAAATATTAAATGTTATATTTTAAATATATTTATAAGATAAATTATATTATCAAAATTATATCAAATTAGCAAAAAGAAGTTCAAATATAATTTAGCAAAATAATTCTAGAAACTAGATATTAAAGCTTTATTGCTTAGATAATAGCTTTAACAATAGAAAATAAAATTTCTTTAATATTTAAAATTAATCTTTTTAAGTTTTAAAGAAATTTATGTTTATAGTGCGTTTTTTGAAATTTAAATATACAATCTTCGAATATCTATAAATACTTAGAATTATATATTGTTTTAACAACTCTAATTAAATTCTTTAGAAAGTTTGAACTTGCTACTTAAATTAATATTATTTTGTAAATATTTCTTATTTATAATTAAGATTTGAGTCAAATTTAAATCAAATTTTAATCAATTTAATTTCGACTATTTATTTTGCATTCTAGTGCGTTAAAGTATTTTTTATAGATATATTCTTGTCTTAATTTGCTATTTAAATATTCTCTATAACTTAACTTCTTAATATCTAATATCTATTTCGAAATCTTTATTATTTGCGTTAATTCTAAGAAGACTTATAATAAATAGCAAGTTTCTTAATATTATTATTTTGTTAATACTTAACGTCTTGCAACAAGTTAATACTTAAATTATAAATTGCTATTTTTGCGCTAGCTTTAACGCGCATATATTCTATTTTAATAAGTCTATAATTATTTAATTATAATTTTAATATTTATAGCTTGTTTGTACTCTTCTTGTTATTATATTTCTGAAGACATTATTTATTAACAACTTATTATAGTATTATTTGTAACAATTCCTAACTTTGCTAACAAAAATAATATATATATTTAAATTAAAGTATTTGTTAAGCGAGTCTTTATTTTATTTTACAAATATATTGTTAAACAACTTTTTACTTAAGTATTAAAACTTGTTTAACAAAACAATATTCTTTTAAAGTCTAGAAAAATAATAGTTATTTTAAAATAGCACTTAAGTTAAAGTGCGTAAACTTTGTTTGTATTTTGCAATAAAATTTTTAAAATTCTATAAAGATTTCTAGATACTTTATATTTATTAAATGTTTTAATAAAGATACAATTATTTATATTAATATCTTCGATATTAAAGTTGTAATAAAAAAAGAATTTGTAAAAAAAATAAAAAGATAGAATTACAATATTAATCTTTAAAAGTATTCTTTATTAACAAATTTCTTTTTTGCTTTTTTTAATTCTTTCTTTGTTTTATTTTTATTTTTAATTTTTTATTTTGTTCTTTTTTTATTAGTTTGTCTTTAAGTTTGTGTTAAGCAAATTTGCAATTAATTGTATTTTACTTCAAATAAAACTATTTATACTCTTGTGTAAGCTTAAGACTAAATAGCTCTTTACAATTATATTTAGAATTTGTTCGCAATTTAGTAACTTTTGTTTAAACTCTCTTTAAGTTTAACTTCGAATATGTAATATTTTTTGCAATAAAGTTAATTAGGTTTTAAGATATTATATATTAAACAATTTTATTGCTCTATTTAAGAATAACAATTTGCGCAACAAGATTGTTACAATTAATATATATATCGAAATTATATTAAAGTTTAATATTAATTACAAGACAATACAAGTAAATTAATCTCTTGCTTTTGTATTATAGTCTACTTGAAAAATAGAAAAAACGCAAAAATATTTGATTAGTATTAATTCTAAAAAAATAATTCGTTTGATTTTCTTTCTTCTAATATCTTTTAATTAACAAAAATTCTATTATATTGTTTAGCAAAGTTGTCGCAAAAAATTAATAGAGTTAGTTAGTATATTATAATATTCTTTTTATTTTATATCTTTAAAACTAATATTGCATTGCTCTAGATTCGAAGTTGTTTATCTCTAAATTCTTAAATTTCTAAACAACAAACAGTTAATAGTTACTTTGTCTTTATTTAAGAGAGCTAAGCAAAAAATATATTAAAAAATGTTGTTAATAATATTTCGAACAATTAAAACAACAATTAATTTAAGCTTAAGACTATAGTTAAAATTAGTAAGAGAGAAATAAAGATTGTTCTTGTTGTTGCGTTATATATAAAGTAAAAGCACAAAAGTAATAAGAAAATCAAGAAAGACAAGAACAATAAAACGTAAAATAAAGATTTATATATTAAGTTAAAATATTACTTCTTTACTTGCGTATTAAAATTAACTTAATTATTAAAGTTAAGACAACGCAAATTTGTTAACTCTATAAACATTTTGTCAATAATATATAAGAGCGCGCTACATATTTTATAAAATTAATTTCTACAAAGTTTAATAGAAAAGTTATATAATTATTGTTAAGTATATTGTTGCTTATCTCTATTAGCAATATTTGATTATTTAATTTATAACTAGAGTATATATAAGTATTTAAGATCTTTGTAATATTTCTATAGAAAACAAAATAAATCTAAAGAAGATAATATATATTAACTTAATTAATAATATAAAGATTGATAATATTTATCTATAGACAATCGAAGCAATTATTGTTGTTGTTCTTCAAATTTATTTATAGCGTCAATTAGAAAATATTCTATTTAAGTAAAAAGCAAAATTTGTTGTTTATTGTTATTGTTTCTACTAAGTATTTAAGATCTTTATTTGTTCTTTAACTAATACTTTCGATATTGAATTAAATATTTTGTTTGTATAAATTTAACTTTAATTATTATAATTATTGTTTTATTAAAAAATTAATTTTATTTGTAGTTTTAAGCGTTAATACTAGCAATTAATATTAAGCTATTATTAAGATTATCGATTTAGCAAAGCTAGATATTACGCTTCTATATATTTTTATAAGTTGTTCAAAAAATTTAAAATAAAACTCTAATCAAGTTAAGAAATCGACTTTAAATAATTCAAGATTCTTATATTTACTTATCTTATATCTAAAAGCTTAGCAATTAATTATTTTAAGTAAAAAGAGATTTTAATCTTAATAAGTACTACAATATAATTGTTAATACTATACTATAATAGTAGATTATCTAGAGCTTCTAAAAATCTTATATTTACAATAAAATTATTAATATTTACAACTATTTCTTGTAGAAGAATACAAAGAGAACAAGAAAAATATAATAAATTAATTGTCTTCTTTGCAACTTCTTTAATATTAATAAATTTTATAATATTAAGATTTCGAAAAAAGAGTTTAAAAAGTTTAACAACAAATAAAGAATAACAAATCGAAGTTTCGATTTTAACAAATATTTCTATTTAAAATTAATTAATACTTTGTTTCTACTATTGTTGCTAATTATAATAATATTGCAAGCTCTTAAATATATTAGAGTCTCGAAGTATTTGCATTATGTTTCTTAGTTAATTATAATAAAAATAATAAAGAAAACTATTAAAAAGTATTAAATAACTATTAACAAAAAAACTAGAAAAGAGATAAATATATTAGTTAACTCTTTGCAAAGATTATGCTTTATGTTATTATTTAATATTACAAGAAAAATTATTAATTCAAGAATTGCTTAATTAAGTTTAAGAGATTGTATTAAAGATTGTTCTTGCTTTATTCTTAAATAATCTTGTATTAACTATAAATAATTAATAATTAAATAAAAGAATATACGTTTACAATAGCTTAAAGAATTGCAATCTATTTAGAATTAAAATTGTTACAAACAAATCTATTCTTAACAAAATTTAAAAAAATTAATAATATTAGAGCTCGAAAAAGTTTACAAAAAAACTAGCTTGCTTTATATTTATAACAATGTATTGTTTGTAATTGAAAGTAATATTAACTTCTCTAAATAATAGATAAAATAAATAAATATTAAAGTAGAAAGTATATATATAAACTCGACTATTAATTAGACAAGAAATTATTGCTTTTTAGCAAACTTTTATTTATACTTTATTTAGAATGTCTTAAAATTAAAAGTTATTAAATTGTTTCTTAAATTGTATCTCGACGCTTTAATATTTATTATATTTTTGTTTCTCGAAATAACACTAGTAGTAAAATGCGTAAATCGATACTCTAATCTAGCTCTTTTATTTACAAGAGTCAAAGTATTTGCTATTTTATAAATTAAGCACAACGTTCGATATACTTTGTAATTAACAAATATTAACTTTTTTTATATAATTTTTTTGCAAGCGTCTTATATTAAGTTAATATATACAAATAAATTACAATAGTTGAGGAAAGCGCAATATAATAGTTAATATATTTATGCTTAAGAAAAATGTAGAAACTAGCAATATTTTAGCTTATAATTAATTAAATACTTTTATTAATATAACAAATTTTATAGAAAAAATATTAAATTTTTAACAAATAATAATTGTTGCTATATTTAAATTTATTATTAATTTGAAGTCGAACAAATAGATTTTTAAGCTCTATTATTATTAAGACAATATTAATAGAATATTCTATTGTATACTTTATACAATAGCGAGAATTAAACGCATAATAAATAAGAAATAAAAGATAAAGTTTAACTTTATTGTCGATACATTCGAGATTATAAATATTAAGAAAAAACAAAGAATTAAAGTTGCTAAATAAAATAGTACTTCTATAAATGCGCTTATTAATATTAAGAATTTACAAGAAATCTAATAATAGTAAGAGTATATCTAAAATAAAGTAGTATAAAGTTCTTATAATTAAACGCAATAAAATTGCTATTAAGTTTCTTCTAATTTACGTGTCTATTTTGTAATCTTGTAATCTAGAATAGATCTTAATTAGATTTTGATTAGATTTGACAAATCTAATTCTAAATATAAGTTTGTGCTTGTTTAATATCTTTTTTTTTCTAATTTATAATATAATTTTATATCTAAGTTAAATCTTAATTAAATCTTAATTAAATTTAGTAAATTTAGTTCTAAATATAAATTTGTGCTTGCTTAATATCTTCTCTTCTAATTTATAGTATAGTATTGTATCTAGATTAAATCTTGATTAAATCTTAACTAGATTTAACAAATCTAGTTTTAAATATAAGTTTGTGTTTGCTCAATATTCTCTCTTCTAATTTATAGCATAATCTTGTATTTGAATTAAATCTTGATTAGATTTTGACTAGATCTAGCAAATATAATCCTAAATATAAGTTTGTATTTGTCTAATATTTTATCTTATAATTTATAGCATAATCTTATATCTAGATTAAATCTCGACTAGATTTTAATTCAATCTAGCAAATCTAATTCTAAATATAAGTTCGTGCTTGTCCAATGTCTTCTCTTCTTCTAATCTATAGCATAATCTTGTAATTTAAGTTAAATCTAGACTATTTAATTTAGAGAACTTAACATCTATAAATATTGAACATTGAGCAATAGCAAAGCGCATTTTCTTACTTTAATATTAATTTCTTGTTAATATTGAGAATTACTCTAGAGTCTAAAATACAAATAATTGTTTTAAACGCGTTTGAGCTTAAGTATTAATATATATAAAAACAATACTATTGTTAGAAAGAGATAATTATTAATAAAAAAATTATATCTTATATAGTTAATCAATGTGACTAATTAGTATTTTGATTAATTATAAATTACAATAATCTAATTGCTAGACTTAATTTATATAAAAACATTATAATAATAACTATTGATATTCGTCTTAATATTTAATTAAATATAAATAGAAATTAGTATTTCTCTTATATTATAAGTAAAGTAATAAGATAAATATATCTTATATCTTCTTGTATATTATAAGTCTTTTTGTTTTTTTTAGAATACTAATCTATATACGTTGCTATTAATTGCAATTTTATAAGATTAACAACACTTCTTCTATATAAGATTTAGTATTAAATCTAAGATTTTGTAATATAATTTGTTATTTTTGTTTGCAATTATCGATACATAATACACAAGTTATTTTGAGACGTTTTTCTTCTTGCTACATTAATAATTTATATATAGTCGAAAGTATTATTAAAATTAATAATTAAAGTATTATATTATATACTTGCAATACTTGCAACTTCGAAACAAAGAAGAACAATAAATTAATGCAATATCTCGACAAGTACTTAGTAACTTAAGAGAAAAAATATCGAAAAAAATCTAGATCTAAAATAGAAATAAAAAATAAATTTAAAAAACAAAGAATTATATTAATTACGCAATAGTTTTTTTAAACTTAGACAAATCGTAACAAAGACTAAGATATTAAATTTGTTAAATAAAATAATATATAACAAAGCTTTATAATCTTTTAAGCTAAGCTAAAATTAAAAGAATTATTCTAATATATATTTTACAAAGATTATAATTTGCTATCTTGCAATTTTACAATAAAACAATATTATTAATTAAGATTAAACTTTTAAAATATTTAATAACTTAATAAAAAGCAATTTTGCAATAGATTTACAATCTATTGTCTTTTCTCTAATAATAGAGAAGTATAATAAAGAGAAAAGAGCTAAAGAATTTAATAAGTTTATAGTTAAAAAAAATAATTGTTTTCGTTAATTCAAAGAAAGCATAACAATATATCTCGAAATTTCTTGTATAATATATAAGTCTTTTTAAGATATTATAAACTAAAAGTTTGCGCAATAATTAATAAATTACAAAATTACAAAAAGTACTATTAACGCTCTTCTTCGACATACAAACTTCAAATATGTACGCAAGCAATATAGCTATTACAATATCAAAAAATAATATAGGCAAATATATTGTATATTATATAAAATTCGAAATAATAGTTAGATAAGCAAAAACTTTATTATTAAGAATATAATAAGTAGTTTTGCTATTAATAAATATATTATATATTATCGAAATATAAAAGATATAATATACTTTCTATTAGAATACAAACTTTTTTAAGAAAATCTAATATATATATCTATTTTTATTAGAACAACAAACAATATATATATTTATACAAAAATATATATAAGAAATTAATAATAAAATACGCAAAATTAAGTATTAATAGAGATAACTATTGTTTTAATTCTTATATTTATAGATAAAATACAAATAATATATTATTATAGCAATTAAAGTTTGTAATTAATTTATCTTATTATTAACAATTTTAATTGCACAACTAGACAAAGTCAAATTTAATTAAAAATAATACTAGTAAAATTAATTCTAATTACAAAGATTAAGAAGAAATATTAATTATATCTACAAGCAAAAGTATATTATTAAACTATAAAAATAGTTTTTAAATATATATATTCTAATTATAATATATATATTTTTTGTATTAATTCGATAAAGATTTCGAGAAACTTAAGAAATTCGATATAAATATTTAATATATAGATAGTTTTACAAAAAATCATTATCTAACTATTAAAAAAATAATAATAAACTATAAAGAGCAAATATTTATTATTAGTATTAAGAAAAACAAGCATTGCAATATCTACAAAATTTCTTTTAACAAGCAAGAGAATCTTACAAAGAAATAAAAATACTAGACTTTTAAATATACTTAGATTAAGCTTGTTAAACAAAATTTTGATTCAAAAAAGAGCAAAACAAATATAAAGATTTATCTTGTCAAGAATTAAATATAAAATTACAAGTATTGCAATATTTATATTTTAATAAATCTAGATATTCTTTATCAATTGCTTAAAAGTATAATTATAAAATTAATTAATTAATTTGTTGCTTTAATTAACAATATTATTTTTTATACTTATTCTAAGAGACTAGCAAAGCGCAAGAAGAAGAAAAAAACAATTATTAAATTAATAAATTTAATTTAACTTAACAAACGCTTTTGTTAAATTTCTAGATTTATTAACTTAAAAAAATTTAAACATTTTAGCAAAATTTAATAATAAAGCAAAATCGAATAAAAGATAATAGTATTGCAACTTGTTCTTGCAATAATACTTCTATTGCTAAAAAAGAAAAATGCAACAATATATTGTGTTCGAACAATTATGAACTTTGTTATATTCGCTTAGTATATCTTATATAATAAAAACATATTAAGTTACTTAAAGTATGCGCTATATTAAATCGACAATTTAAAAATAGTTTTTGTCAAATATTAATTGCAAAATATTACGCACAACAAGAACAACAAAAATAAAACTTATTTTAATATTTTTAAGCTTTATATTTTAATATATTATATAGCTTTTATTCGACTATTTAATTATACTTAAAATTTTGATATCTTTTATAAGAAAACAATATATAAGTTTTTGTTAAAATAATTTTTTTTGAGGACAAACAAAACAAAGAGTTAAAATACGCAAATATTAATATATAATATTCAATATCTTAATATTGTTATTATAAAAAATATAATATTATATTTAAAAACTTAAACAACATCTATTGTTAAACAAAAATCGAAAATAAATATTATAATATTAAATCAAGATTTAATAAATTTATTAATAATATTTAATTTTGACAATTACAATAATACACAATTTATTAATCTAAATTAAAACAATTAGTATTAACAAAAAGCTAAAAGACTTATTATTGAAAATCAATTTAAGTGCTCTAACTTTATAGATATTTTAGCAATATTTATTCGAGAGAAATGCAAAAGAAAATATAGTATTGCTAATTTAAATACTCGAAAACAAGATTGGTTCTAGACAAAAAATTACTTTGTTAAGATTTATAAGTCTTTAATATATTAAAAACAAAACAAGAAAAATTGTATTAATCTAGATTAACTACAAAAGAATATAATTCGATATATTTTTTATTAATATAGTAGAAGCAATTAGCGAAAAGATTACGTATAAATGCAAGATAAAAAGCTAAATAAGAAATATTGAAACAACAAATTAGCAATAGATGATAATAAATATATAAGAAGCGTACAACTTATTATCTTTATATTTAATTATAAAAGATTGAAGCGTAATAAACAATTACAAAGATATATAGAAATTTTTGTTAAATTAAAGTGCTAGATTAACAAAGAAATTATATACAAGATATATAGAATATACAAAGTAATAAATTATTTGAAAAATATAAATAAGAATTCTAGATATTTGCAATTTCGACGTTTTTATAATATATTATATATTATTTGCAATATATATCTTGTATTAACAAATTAAGAGTACACGAAGTACTATATTAACAACTTAATTAATTAAGATTAATACAATATAATATATAATTCTTAATTTAAAACTAAGAGAATTCGAGTTACAAACAAATAGATAAGATATCATTAAATATAGAATAAGACTTAAAGACGCAATTGCTAATTTAAATTGTACTTAATTTAAATTAATTCTTATTAAAAAGAGAATAAAGTAGAGAGTAAATAATAAGAATATTATGCAAAATTAAGAAGTCGAAGATAAAAAAGAGAAATATTAATAAAAAAAGATTTTGTTAAATTAAAAACAATAAAACAAAGAAATAAATTATTCTCAAATATAATAATATTCTTTTTTTATTTTTTTACAAGTTTTTATCGACTAGTGTTAGAATATATTACAACAAGATACTTGCAACTATAATTTTAAAAATAGAGAAAATAATTAATTTTTTTAATACTATATTAACTTTCTATTTATAATATTATAAATCTTGTCTTTTAGCAAAACTTTTTAACAAATTTTTAGAAACTACTTAAAAAAACTAGCAAAGTTATTAACAAAAACAACAAAAGTTAAATATTAAAAAATTCTTTAAATACAACTTTTAATCTATTGTTAAATATTATAATATATAGTATATTAAGAAGAAAGTTTTTTCTATTGTTAAGATAAAGAAAGTAAAGACGCAATCGGAGTATCTTTTTAGTATTGCTTATTAAACAAGCAAAAGCAAAAAATTAAAATGTCTTGTATTAAGCTACTTAAACTAATTTGCAAATATAACAAATATTTAAAGATAACAAAATAAAGACTAAAATACTTCTTAATCGATTATTATTAATACTAACAAAGAGACCATTGTATTATTGTTGCTTAAATTATCAAATTTAAGTTAATTTAATCTTTAAATATTGAAAATTTTTTCTTTAAGAAGCAATTGTTCTATGCTAGATTTGACTTAAATCTAGATTAGATTAATTTTCGAATATTAACAATCTTTTCTTTAAGAAGCAATTGTTCTAGATTAGATTGTTCTTTAAATATTAAGAGTCTTCTTTTTAAAAAGCAATTATTCTAGACTAGATCTAAATTAAATTTAACTTAGATTTAATCTAGATTGTTCTTCGAATATTAAGAATTTTTTTTTTAAAAAACAATTGTTTTATGTAGTTTAGATTTAAATTAAATTATTCTCCAAATATTAAAGATCTTTTGTCTAAGAAACAATTGTTTTATACTAGATTTAATCTAGATTTAAGCTAGATTAATCTTTAAATATTAACAATCTTTTCTCTAAGAAGCAATTGTTTTAAGTCAAATTTAAACTAAATTTAAGCTAAATTGTTCTTCGAATATTAAGAATCTTTTTTCTAAGAAAATATTGTTCTACATAACTTAAATTTGAATCAAATTGTTCTTTAAATATTGAAGAGTTTTTGTCTAAGAAGCAATTGTTTCTATGCTAGATCTAGTCTAGATTTAAGTGTAATTAATCTTTGAATATTAAAATCTTTTCTATAAAAAAATTTAATTTAATTTAGATTTAAATTATCTTAATCTTTAAATATTAAAAATCTAGTCTTTAAGAATATCTATTCTAAACTAGATTCAAATTAGATATTAAAAATCTTGTCTTTAAAGACATTTGTTCTACGCAAGATCTTAATTAATATTGCTAACGTTCAAGTTAAAGAAGAAGACAAACTCTTAAAACACAAGATTTAAAATACAATCTTTATATTTTTTAGTAATACTAGTTATAAAAGCAATTGCGCAAAAAGAGATTACTTCTTTCTTGTTATTATTGTCTTTGTTTGTAGCAAAGAAATTAATATAAATTAAAATAAATCTAACATTCTTAATTGCATTAATAGTAGAACTCTTAGTATAGATATTAAAAACAAGAGCAAAGACGCAAGTTTTACTTATATTAACAAAAGAATCTTTACGAAGTAGCAAAGTTTCAAAATTAATTAATCTTTTAATTTTAAGAATTTATAATCTTTAAAAACTTAAAATTTAATTAAGATCTAAACAAAGCAATTATAGAATAATTAATTAAAAAAACAATAAGCAAAACTAAATATTTGTCAAATAATACTTAATATATAATTTTTAAAATCTATATTTCTTTTTAGAAATTTTTGTAATTTTGTATTTCAACTATTTACGCAATTTGAGACAACAATAGTTTGCTCAAGTATTACAAAACTTAAAAAATAATAATCTTAAGTAAAAAGAAATTAATAAAAAAATTAAAATATATATATCTTAACAAAACTAAGAAGAAGAATTAATTATAATATAATACAAGTATTTAAATACAAAAATCGACAAATTATTAGCTTTGTTATTGTCAAAATTAAAATTATTGCTTGTTTTAATATATAATTGAGTTTCTTTTACAAAATATAGCAATCTAAATATATTGTTGTTAACAATAATATAATTCTACAATTTAATTTTATCTAATATTGCGTTATTGCTATTAAATTCTTAAAAAAAAAACTTAATTAAAGTCTTATTTATTAGACTATATAGTAATAATTAGCTTAATATTTGTCTCTTTTTATTTTATTTTTTTGCATAGTATTTACTTAAGATAAAGTCTTTGTACACAAGAGACAAAGACAAAAAAAAAATTTAACAAAAATAATAAGATCAAATTATAGAATGTCGCTCTACTTTATATACAAGAAAGAGGCAATAGTAGCTTTGTTTATACTTTTTTTATTATTGCTATAGACAAAAGAACAACAACGAATAAATCGACAATTAAGATTGTTATTTAGCAAATAAATTATTATTAATAATATATAATACAAAATCTCTAAAGTACAAAAAAGCGACAATTAATTTAAGTAACAAAAACAACAATTTTATATTACTATTTGTTAGTTATACAAGCAATATCTCGATCTAGCTATCTAGTATTATAGATAATAAGAGCAACAACTTTATATAGATAATAAGAATATTGCTCAACTTATCAATTGTATTAAGAGACTAGAAGCATCGAATCTAACGTCTTTTTTTTATTCTTAAATATAGAGATATATCTAGCAACGTTTTTTAATATCAATTAAATATATAACATATGCAAACATTCTCAATTGTTATAAATTTAATAATTAAGCATAATTTATAGATATTAAGTTTATCGAACTTATTCTTACTACTTACAATCTTATTCTTACTCTAACAATGCAACTTAATTAATTTTATAAGAGAACAACAATCTAGAATAAAGAGCAATAATTGTAAAAAAAACACAAAATTAATCTTTCAATAATTTAATATTTGATAGTTAGTTTTTATTAACGCAAGATATATCTTTATAATAGTCGAAGCAATAAAATAAATCTCAATTAAATTAACAAAACTTAAACTATTCTTAATAGATGTATTAATATTACTAAAGATAATAAGTAATATTCTGCTATAATTTATTACAAGTAAATTGATATTAAAAGAGTAAAATCTATTGTTTGTAATTATATAGTTCTCTTCTTTAGTACTCTCTTGTTTGCTCTTATCTTTTCGATTTCTACTTTTTTTATTGTTGCTATTATTGTTATTGTCTAGCTCGATTTTTGTGCTAGTCTTCTTCTAGCTATTATTATCTTTCCTGCTATTGTTGTTATTGCTATTGTCTAGCTCGATATTTATAACAATTGTCTTATTATTGCTCAAATTGCTACTCTTGATATTGCTATAAAAATTGTTTGCATTGTTGCTATTGTTAAGTTGCATACAATTGAACTCAAAATCATTAAATTATATATAATTATTTAGATTAATAATATTAGATAAGATTGTAGAAAATATAGAAAAGATTTTAACAAGTAAGCAAAAGCAAAGCATTTTTAAGTAGCAATAGATACTATCTTTTTTGCTTAAGTAAAAATTTTCAAGATTTAATTAAGATCTAGATTAAATCTTGATTAAATATAGTCTAGATCTATAACTAATATATCTCGATATATTACAATAGTTTTTTTTTTCTCTTAATACAATTCTATCTTTGCGCTTTCTATTAATCTCTTAATTTTTAGCAAGTTTACGCTATTCTAAATATAGTATTTTATTAACTTATTCAATCTAATTTTGTGCTACAAATAGCTCTTAAGCAAACTTTGCATATATAAGCGATAAGCGCAATTATTGTATATTAAACTCTCAAAAATATATATTAACTTTCTTGTAAAATAATAATAATAGTTTGATTAATAAAATAAGATTTAAGATTTTCGAATTTAAGCGTAGAAGAGAGACGTTATTATTTAATAGTTAAAAGAATAATATAATAGAAATGTTATTATTACAAATACAATACAATATAAATTTGTTTTCAATTATAGAGATACTTATTAATTAAATACAATCTACTATTAATCTTGCGTTTGTCAAAAGAGAGTCTTAAAATTAAAAAACGCGTTTTTTATATTTGTTTCAATCTTTTAACAACAAGCTTAATTTTGTATTTTTAGAGATTAATTGTACAAAGTCTATATTATAGATCTTCGAATTTGTAAATAAACAAAAAATGCAATATTATTACGCAAGACTTAATGTTGTATCGAAATTCTTATTTTATAAGACAAAATAAAACAATATTCGAAATATATCTTTATATTAAAATATAAGATTGTTATATGTAAAATATATGTCTTTTTGCAAATTACGTTTGTTATTAGATATAACATCGAAAACTATAAATCTTGAGCTAATTCTTAATAGAAATTTTAATTGTTAATGCTAATAAAATATTTATAAGAGAGAATAATTAATTGTATAGAAAGCGTCAAAAATTAGTATAACAACAATATAGAAAATATTTCTATATTAAAGAAAACAAGAAAGATATTGCTTTTGTCTCTTTCTATTGTAAATAAAAACTTTTTTAATTATAGCTCTACAATGCAATAAAAATTGTTAATCTTATATAATAAAGTAAGTTTGCAATATAATTAAGAATTATTACAACTTTATTAGCAATAGAAAGTTGTGTAATTACGTTTAGATTTTATTATTAGAATTAACTTTTTTAAGCAAGAATATTTAAGATATAAGTTTGTCTATCTTTATTAACTTTTTGCTAAATTATAATTAGAAAAAGCAATCTAGACTATTTGCAAGTTCGATAATAGTTAAGACTTTTACGTCTTTATTTTTTAACAACAATTAAAGAAGTTTTAAAATCAATTCTTTGATTAAATATATATTTAATTCTATAACTCTAGAAGCAATTAAAATAATAAGAATTATAATTTGTTATTGTATCGAGAAATTCAAAAACAAGATATAAATATTTATTTATTTCGAAGAACAATATATTAAAGATATATACTTTATTTTGTTAACAATTACGATCTTTATTTTTATAGTATATTAGCAAATATCTACAAGAAAATACAACAAAAATAAAACAATTAATTTGTAATATAAAGAGAGAAATATATACAAAAATTGCAACAAAAAATTATATTTTGCAACAAAAACGCTATTAACAAGTTTAATAACAACAAGATCTTGCATATTTCTTTTTAAGAGTCTTTCTTAAATTTTAATACTAATAAAACGAAACTTAAGTACTTATCGAAGCAATATAATCGATAGAATAGTAACAAGAATTTAATAAATGCTTCGAATAAAAAATTTGTATTTGAAAGCTTAAGAAATAGCAAAGTACGTAAAATAAATTAATTTGAACAATTAATTAACAATTTTAATAAAGAAAGAGCATTAAGTATATATTTAATAATTGTATAAATATAAGTTATTTAGAGAAGATCTAGTCGAGTTTTAACAAATAATTACAAAGATATTAATTGATTGCAAGAATACTTGTAGAGAGAGATTAACAATTAAAACAATATTAGAATAAGTATTCTTAATTAAAGATATAGATCTAAGTTAGATTTAAATTAGTTCTAGATTAAATCTTCTTTAGATTATTAAATAACAACAAAAGTATTAATTGATTACAAGAGTGCTTGTAAAAAAGAATTAACAAATAAAATAATAGAGAAGTAAATATTCTTAATCGAAGAAGCAAATACAAGTTAAATTTAGATTAGATTTTGTCTAGATTTAGCAAATAACAAATGTTATATAAATTAATTGCAAGAAATACTTATAAAAAGAATCTAAGAAGAATAACAACATTCAAATAGATTTACTTATATATAAAGAAAAAGATTTAAGCTAGATCTTGTCTAGATTTAACAAATAACAACAAATAAATTAGTTAACTAAGAGCGTACTTATAGAAAGAGATTGTTATATAAAGTAATATTTAGATAGATATTCTTAAATAAAGATATAAATTTAGATTAGATTTTGCCTAGATTTAATAGATAACAACGTACGTATTAACTAACAATAAGAGTGCTTATAGAAAGAATCTAAGAAGAAGAATAATATCGAAGTAGACTTTCTTAATAAAAGATATTTTGTAAAAATTATATTAAGTTAAATATTAAATAGTTATGTTTATTTGCAATTAGACGATTACAACTTCTTAAAAAATATAGCGAAAAACATTAAGTTGTCTTTAATAATTATAATTAAATTTTAAATTAATTAGAGCTAACTAAAGAACAACAAATAGAATATATTAAAAAAAAGAAGTTTTAATATAGTAAGTTGCATTTGTTATCTCTATATTATTATTTATACTAATATAGTTTGCGAACAAATTAATTGTTAAGTTAAAAATTAATATTAAGAATAATATTAAAGAAAAAAGCTAGATACTAAGAATAAAACAAATACAATTTAGTATACAAAGAAAAAGAAAATTTGTCTATTAATTATAAATAATATAGAGAAATACAAGAGATTTGTTACTTATACAAAAGAGTATTTGTACATAAATATCTTTATAAATAATAAGAAAAAGAATTTTTACTTCTCGTAAAAGTATAATATATATATAAGAGAGATATATTTAATGCTTGAAGTATCGAGCATTTTTGTAAGCGCAAATGCATTTAATATTATAATATAAATTAAACAAATTATACTAGAAATCGCAATACTATTGTGTATATAAGTTGCGATTAAATAGAAATCTAACTAGTTATAAATATTAAAAATGTTATATTTTCTATAGTCTATATTGTAAGTATAGATTAAAATGTTGCAAAATAAATTAAAAGAAATATTATAGCTTATAGCAATACTATTTTGCGAAGATAAATATTTTGATTCAAGATAAGTTCTAAAGCAACTTTATGTTGCTAATATAGCTCTAGAACTAAGACATTAACACAACGAATTCAAGAGTTCTAGATTGCTAATAGAATTTCTAGAGAATTATCTCGAATTGTCGATGCAATTAATATATATTTATTGTGTTGTAAACTCTTAATATAAAACTATTTCAATTAATATATTATACTATTGCTTGATTTTTTTTCGATTACAAGTACTTTAGCAAAGATTAGATATATTATCTTGTATATATTTTAGTTTTATTATAATACTGTTTTTACGCTTAAAACAATTTGTACTGTATAATTTCTTCTTTTGTTGCATTTTCTTGTAATTTGCTCTCTTAAAATTTGTTTTCTTGCAATTTTTAATACTTGAAATTAAACTTTTTGTATTCTTCTTTGTAGATACTTTATTAAGTAACAAAGATTTATTAAGTTGTATACTATAATTCTAATTAATATCTTTAAGTCTCAAGTTAATTTTGAAGTTAAAATTCAATTTGAGATTAAATTTATATATTGACAAAGCAATGCGCAATTAAGAACAATACGTTAATAGTAAGTATTTAGAGATACTAAAATTGTATAGATTTGATAAGTCTTAAGAGAGTTTAATATTAAAAGCAAAATGTTCTCTTTTATAACTAATAAAAAAGATCGATTGCGCAAATAACTATTATAACAATACAATTAACAAAAATAATTGTAAAATAATTTTCTCTATTAATATAAATATCTTCTTATATTTAATTTAAAAAAATTATATATTTGTAGTTTGTTATATTAAAGATTGTACAATACTAGAATTATTGCTAGTATTTAATAGTTTTTGCTTAATACATTTTGTCTCGAACTTAATATATGCAATTTTAATATTTAATTATACAAATTTAAATTATTTTTTCCTTTTATATTTTAGAATTTTTAAAAGCTTCTATATATTTTGCGCATAATTTATACTATATCTAGATACTCTTACAATATTTGCTTTGTTGTTCGAGATATTTAAAGCTAAACACAATTTATTATTATATTGCTTAATATAATCTTTTTATTTATTTAACTAGACAATTATATTGTTGTCGATAAAGTTTTTTAAATTGCTAATTAAGCAATTTAACACAAAATATATGTTGTCTCTATAGAATATATTAGTGTTTGTACAACTATATTAAAGATATACACAAATTAAAAGAAATAAATACAATATTTGCAAATTCTTGGTTATTATTGTGCATATATTACTTGATTTTAATTAAAACAAATTGTATACAAATTCTAAAAATCTTAAATTTCTTGTTGTTCTTAGAATATTTAGACTTCTACTTAAATTTGCAAGAATATTTGTATATTAAGTTTGTTTGCGTTTGTTTTGCTAAAGTACTATAGAACTTAAATAAAATATATTGCATATAAATTGCTTAAGATTGTACAATATTAAATTAACTTAATATTGCGACAATGCTTGTTAATAAAAAATAATAAAAAATAATATTCTTTAGCAAAGAGTTAAACAAAGCAAAATATAATAAATAATTAAAAAAATAAAATTTATGCAAATTCTTGCAATTGTATAACAATAATATATTATTAAAAATAAGCAATACTTTGTTCTTTTACAAAATTAAATTAATATAGATTGTTAAGATTTGTACAATAATATACAAGGTAGAAATTTAATGCTCAATATTCTAAGCAATATACATATGTGCATTTATAATTATATAAGACTTTAATAGTTAAACAAAACAAATCTTATATAAAACTAAAAGAAGTTATAATTAAAAGTAATAGATTTGTAATATTTAATTGCAATATAAATACAACAATTCGCAAAAAAAATAAGAGATTTACAAAACTTGTACAAAATTTATACAAAGAGAAACAAGCAAAATATAAAAAAAGTGCAAGATTGTACAAAATTTGTATCGATATTGTACAAGAAATCGAAAATATATTCTATTAAAAACAATTTGCTCTAGTATTGTATATATTGTCTATTCTATTATTTGCTAAATTTATCTTTAATATGTTTTTATTTATAGAGAATCTTTAATTATGCGTCTTGTTTAATTTGTTATATAAGCTTAGAATTAATTCTATATTATCTTAAATATATTAATATACTTTTTATCTTAATTTGATATAAATTATACAATATAGATTGCTCTACTTCTTTTTAGAAATTAATAAAAAATTATCGAAATTAAACTATATTAACTAAAGTTGTTCTATATATTATTGTATAATAAATAATAAAAGAAAGTTATCTTTATTTATTATTAATTAGTATGCTTTTACTTTATACAATATAATAAATCTACTTTATTCTACAATATTTTATTGCAAAATGCAAACTTCTCTATTAAATATAATATATTATAGTTGATAATATAATCTTTTAAATAGATATAAAATATATAGAATATATCGACAATTATATTTGATTGCTTTTTTGTATTTATATAGAGTAATTGTTTTAGAGCTTAATATATATCTTAATCTCTCTATAAATTATTAATATATAAATAGTATACAAAGTAATCTAATTCGATAATATCTTTTTATTAAAAATATTCTCTTTAATTAAGATTTTAAAATAGATCTATACTTACAATTAGCAAATAAGCACAAAATTATACAAGATACTTATAATCTATCGCTTTTTATAATAGTTAATTAATTGTTCTTATTAACTTTTAATGTATATATTGGTTATATTTGTATTAAATATATAGTAGTTTGTTAATAAAATACTTAATACAATGTCTTAATATAATTAATAATAAGCTCTAATTATTAATACAATTTCTATATCTTAATTGATTTGTATAAAGCAAGAATGTTGTTTTAAAAACTTAATATTATTTAAATATTGTTGCAAAATACTAACAATTATGCGCAAACTATAGTTAATATACATTTATAATATATAGCAAGAATAGATATTAATTGCAATATAGATTTCGATATTATATTTTTTAAGTTTATTATATTTGTCAAAAGATTATATAAAATTTAATTAAAATATAATATATTTTTCTCTCTTACGTTCAAGATTCTTGTGTTGTTATTTAATTTGTTTCAATACTAGCAATCGATATTAATTAAAGAGAAAGTCTCTATACAAATATATGTACAATTGTTGTGTAAAAAGTATATACAATTGCTATACAAAGAATATATATAATTGTTATACAATAAATATGTACAATTGCTGTATAGATAATATATACAAACTATATTATATTGTACAAAAGTATATATCTTGTTATAAGTATTTTTTTGCTTTAAAAGTAATTATATAATCGATTTCTTTTATAGTTTTATATAACGCTCTTTTCTAACTCTTGAGTTATCAATGTCTATATATATTTATTTAGCAAGATATATATATTATTATATATCTTTGTTCTCTCTTTACAAGAAGTTGTAACTTAACAATATAATTCTAATTTATATCGCAAATATATTAGACTTATAGAATTAATTTAATATTCTTTAATTTAAAGTATTTGTAATAGCTTTTTATTATTTAGACAAAATTAAAAAAAATTACAACAAAATATACTTATAAGATATCGAAATTGTTTGTATAAATATATTTATATATATTTTAACTCTTTAATTGTTAATACAAGATTAATAGAGCAACAATATAATTGTATTCTTGTTTAAGCTTTCTTACAATTTCTTGACAAATATAGTTGTTGTTGTATTATTTAAGTATAATATTTTTACAAATATTAAAATCTTTAATTTTTTAATTAACAATAAAGAAAAATATACTAATTTGTTGTTGCAATTTTAAAATAGTTATAAACAAATTAATTTAAGATTGCAACAATATCTATAATGATATTTAACAAAGATTTAAATAACATTTTGTCAAAAAATAAATAGCAAAAGATTTGTTATATTTATAATAAATTCTAAGAAGAAATATTACTATTATAATATCTTAATTTATTATTAATTAATATTAAATATAAGCGAAACTTAATTCTAATAGAACTAAATTATAATTTATTAAGTTGTAAGACTCTTATTTAGATTAATACAACTTTAATCAAATTATATTCTTTAAGTATATAATATTCGAAATATAAAAACAACTATATAGTTTTTTACTTACTTTTTGTATAGATACTCGCAAATCTCTTTCGATACAACTTTTATCTTTATCTTTTTCTTTGCATTATCTTTTTTGTATAGTTTTGCGCTATTGTTTTTGTAAATTTGCACACAAATTTACTTATTATATTTATTTTGTTTTAATTTATCTTAACTTTCAAAATCTTTGCACTAAATATAAAACTATATATATAATTTTATTAAATATAGTTCTAGAATTTACAACTTAATATAGTTTTGTACAAAATCTTTTAAAACTTTACTAATAGACTAAAGAATATAGTTTTTGTTATAATTACTTATATTTTATATTTTATATTTTATATTTTATATTTTATATTTTATATTTTATATTTTATATTTTATATTATATATTTTTAAATATAATCTATTATAAAGTTATTATTAATCAAAACATTTGCAAAGTATTTACAAAATTGTTGTTTTATTTTTCTTAAATTGTTTAACTTTCGATTTGTTTACAAAGTTTTACAATATTTAATTAATATAGATTTTAGCACAAAGCAAGTCTTCTTTAAATTTAAGTTAATTATATTAAAAATATTTTAATTTGCAATTATTTTTGCAAAATCTTAGAAAATTCTAGTTACAAAGCGCAAATAATAGTTTAAGAAATTTGCTATTTTGAAGAAAGTTAAACAATTTTATATTAAAAAGAAAAAAATTAACAATAGCAAACTTGTAAAACGTATTAGCTTATTATATTTTATTGCGTAACAAACATATATATTAATACAACAAAATATATATTTTTGTAGAAAAAAAAAACATAAAGTATTTAATATAATAGTGCAACTTTATATTTATTTTTGTACAATTATATCTAAATATGTATTAATAATATATAGAAATCTTATTATTTATTAACAATTATATTATTTAGTTGTAAAAGTATATAAATCTTTCGATAACTTTAGTTAAATAACAAGAAGCAATATAAGTTTATACAAGTATATACGAGTTATATATTAAGACAAGTATCAAATTACAATATTAAAAAACTTTCTATACAGTAATAATTGTATATAATAGATAAATATTATAATATTTATATACAAACAATAATTGTATATTAAAATATTTAATTTTGTACAAAATTTTATTCTTAAAATACTTTAAGAAAAAATAAATAAAGATATAGATTTTATAACTTGATATTTTTATATCTTATAACTATCTTTAATAGATGCTATTTTAAATATACTAAATTGTTCAATTTTTTTGTACTAATTTGTATAATACTATTATATATTTGATCTTTTAAATTGTATAACATTGTATAAATACAATGTTAAGTATTAATATAATGCACAATATAATTTTGTGCTATATGATTTTATATATATTTGTGCTATTAATATTAAATATATTTAATTTGTCTCTTTTATATAATGTTTTAAATTATTGTTTTATACTTTTACAAATTTGTTGCTATTGCTTATTTTTTATAAATATATCTTGTATTTGTTCGAGTAAAATTAATTAGCTCTATTATAGATATATACTAATTTACTAATTAATATAGTATTAATAAATATTATTATATTGCTGCTATTGTTTATTTATTTTAATTTTAATATGTAATATTCGACAAACAACAAGAAATTTAAATTTGATATTACTCGCATTATTTAACTCGAAGTAGTATTAACTTCTTGCAAAATAAGTTACTTTTCTATTAATTTTCTTTCTTATTTTAACTCTTAATTTAGTTTAATTTATATTAAGATCGACAACAAAGAGCTTAAGTTTAACAACAATAATACAAAGCGTATAAAGATTTATATTAAAGTAATATAGAAAAAGTATAAAAATAATATATGTTAATATATGTTATAATCTCTTTTAAAACAATAATATACTAAATTTCTATATACAAAATTAAGATAGATAACAAGAAAAGAAAGATATTAATATTATCTATAAGTTTAAGTTGTGTAATACAACTTTTAACTCTTGCGCATTATTACTAATATATATATCTTTTGTTAAGACGTTTAAGTCGATTATAGATATTAAACTTAATCTTGCGCATATTGCAATAATTATATTCTTGAAAAATAGCAATACTTATAATGCAAGACTAATTACAATTGCGTTTTCTATTGTTAACTTGTATAATTTTAATTAAAGTTAATTCTTATAATATATTCGATATAAAGTTGCTATACAAGCAATAAATTGTTCGAGTCTTAATTGCTTACTATAAGCAAATAAATTACTTATATAAGAGTTTTATATTTTATTTTACAAATATTGCGAAGCTCTACAACAAATTGCTCGAAATAATATAAAATATCAAAATTGTGCAAAATAAATTAAAGAAAAACTAGCGTGATCGTCGGGTCGGGTTTCAACCCGATCGGGTTGATTCGCTCCATCCTAACCCTAGGGTCAGACAAATTTCCTAGCCCAACAAGGTGGGGCGAACGAAGAATGCGCGTCGAATGTTTAACTCGACTTATTCGATCACGTGACGTCACGTAACGCGCTAATCATATGTGATTAGCGTGAATCCTGCGCTAGCTCAATCGAGTCAACGCATAGTTAAGATAAGATAAGATAAGCGAATGCTAACGCGACGAAGTTAGCTTGGGTTCTTGGCATTGACTCGACGAAACCCAACCCTAGGGTCGGGTTCGCGCCTTGACCCTGGCCCAACCCTACGGGACCCAAGAGAGTGGGTCGGGTTGAGAAAAAAGTGTTCGACTCGACCCAACGATCACATTAAGAAAAACTAAATAGTAAATAATAAATTGCTAAGTAAGTAAATATATAAGCAATTCAATTATAAAGATTGTTCTAAATTGTATAACTTAATATTGTTCTATATATTTCTAATTAACTTTAAGAGTTTTCGATATAATATGTTTATAAATTTGTAGAAGCTAACAAGAGTTTAATATTCTTATACAACATTTATATTATTAATCGCTTTTCTTCAATTAATAAGTCTAAAAAAAATTAATATAAGAATTACAAACAATTCTATTATTTCTTATATAGAGTCGAGTCTTTATTTTTAATATTAATATTAACAATTAATGCAATTTGTATTACTATATTCTTAATATTAACTATATTATATTAGCAATTAATTACAATTAATTGTAAAGCTTTATATATATATAGTATAAACAAGCAATTTGTATTATTCTCTTCTAATAGATAACAATTAATATATATGCTTGCACAATACTTTAATATCGAATAACAAATTTGTAATCAATTATTTTTATTAATACAATAAGTGCACAAGTTGTCTCTATAATTCTTAATTGCACAAAATTGTATAAGAATGTCTTCGACTATATAAGAGCAGTTTTAATTTTACAAATTTTATTAGCTTGTTATATTAAAATAAAGAATCTTGTATATATTAATATTCTAAGTTTTGCTTTTTTACGCAAAATAACATTATATAAATATAATATTTGTACAATGATATTTGTTATTGCAAATATATGTTTATTGTTTTTTACTTATTGTTCGACTTTAAACAAAAAAAAATATTTTTATTCGAAGACTTTAAAGAGTTTACTTAAGATTTTAAAATCTTAAAAATAACTTAAAAAAGCAATATTTTCGATTTCGCACTTTAATAGTTCTTGTTTATTTGTATTTATAATATTTTCTAAATAGTTTGTAATTATATTGTACAATATATTGCGAAGAAGATTAATAAAAATTAGTAGAATAATAATTAAGTGCATTAAGTAATATAACTTAGAACTTTTTAATACAAAACAAATATAAAGATTTCTAAATTCTATAACTTAATATTTTATTTTGCTAGTTTTAGAAATGTTCTATTTTTAGAAATTGTATCTTAGATAATAATGTTATATGTATAGTATATTGTTTATCTTTGTATATTTTATATATTAGTAAAAGATATAATTAACAATATAATAAATATTCTATTTATTAAAAAATACATAAGATATAGAATATAAAGATTACAAATTTATTATTATTTTTAAATAATTTTTAATTAAATTTAACTTACTTAACTTAGTTAAGTCTAATCTAAACTAGTTTGCTAAACAAATAAATTACAATTATATAAATAATTATATAATTTACTTATTTATTTATTATTTTTCCATATAAATTTTAAAGATATAAGATATTGTTAAGATATTGTATAATATTTTAAATTAATAATTAGTATTTCTGTTCAATTAAATAATAAATTAAAATTAAAAATTGATAAAATAAAATAATAAAATAACAAAATACTAAACACTTATATATAAAATTAAAGTTAATATTATTATTTTTTCGAAAATTAACTATTTATATTAATAATAATTTTTAGTAAAATTTATTTAATTTATTAAATCTATTATTTAAACTTTATTTTAATAAAATATTATTTATAATATTAATTATATATCATCTTTACAATAATTAAATTATATTTTAATAAATAAAATTTAATTATAGATTAAAAGTAACAATAATTATTTTTTCTTATTTATAATAAATATTCTTATATTATATTATTAAGTTATTATATCTTTTTAAAAATACATTTGTAAAAATCAATAACATATTAAATAAAGTAGTATAAAACAATTGTAATTAATTTAAGAAATTTATAAGTTTAATATAAATTATTATATATTTATTTATTTTAAACTATTTATATATACAAAATATTTTAAATTGCTTAAAAATTAAGTATATAAATAAAAAATAATTAATAAAAAATAACAAAATTTACACAATAGTATATTGTATAAAGAAATTATGTTTTTCTAAATATAGAGTAAATTTTTATTGCAAAGTATAAATGTAAATAATAATATATTTGTAAGATACAAATATTTACTCGATTTTTTTCTTATTGTATTTTCTTGTACAATTATATACAAATTTGTATCTCTCTCTATAAATAAAGTAAAAAACTATATAGAATATTTAACTTTACTAATATTTATTATAGTTTTAATCTTTATTTGTTTCTAATCTTAATATTATAAGAAAATAATATAAATTAAAAATGTTTTAATTTAGTTTATTATTATTTAATAAGTTGTATTAACTGCTACAAATATTTTGTACTAAATATAATATCTAATTATTTAAACTATTTGTTTAATATTATATTTGTTTTTCTTTCTATATCTATTTTTGTATTACTTTGCACAAAATATTGCGTAAATTATTTCTCTCTTTTTTTACTTATATAATATAATATAACTTTGCTTTATTTTGTAAAATTTCGCAACTATTAGTGCAAATTTGTGTAAATATATTTACTTTATATTTCTTTTGTATTAAGTACTTTGTTCTCTTTGTCTATTGTTATACAAATATATAATTTTATCTTATTTTCTATTTTTGTCTTATTTCTCTCTATATTCTTTGTCTAAATTATATTTTCTAGTAGAGATTAATATATCTTCTTAATAGTTCTTTGCTAATTGTATTGCGTACAATAGCTTCTACTTTGTTTTGCAACTTAATAATAATCTACTATATATCTTTGCTTTTTGCTATATATTTCTAGCAAGTTGTACAAGTTGCTTAGCGAAATTTTACAATCTACTACAATAGTCTAATCGACGTTACTTAATAAAGATAAGTTCGAAAAATCTAAATTTTCTATTATAGAAACTTACTTAAATAACGTCGAAATAAAAAACTATATAATTTATAATAAATTCGCAAGAAAGAGTAAAGTTTTAATAGAAACTAAGATTTATTATATTAAAATAACACAAGTTGTTGTTACTATTGCGCAATTTCCTTATATGTTATTTGTAAACAATATACTATTGCGTTTCTTAACTCTAGTAAAAAAAGTAATATAAGAATTTACTTGTATAATATATACTTTGTTGCTAATTTGTGCAAAACTAGACTCGCTTAATTATTGTTAAATTAATTATATTGCAATTATGCACAAATATTGTATATAAAAGTAATATTGTCTATTTATACTATTGTAATAACAAAGAGAAATTTTGTATTTGTTGTTCTTTTACAAACTTTTGTAATAATATGTACGCAAATTATCTTAACAACAACTAAGAAGTGTTTTGTTATAATATCGTCTTAAGTAAAAACTTTTTTATATAAATTAATTTACGTTTGTGCTATCTCTATATAACTAATATAAAAGACAAAATTAAGTATATAACTTTTGTCTTAAAGTATATAACTAGTAACAATAGCTCTAAATATAATACTAAATAAAGTAGTGCGTATTTATATAAATTTCTTGCAATCTAATACTAAAACTATGTAGATTTTTTAAAGAAAAAGATTAATACAAAAAAGTCGACAACTATCAATAAACAAAAGAATTTTTTTTTTTTTCATAATCGATATTAAGTTAAGGAACGCTAGTTATACTTAATTGTACAAGAAGATTTACAACGCTTACAAGTATTTTGCAAAGTTATATAAGAAACTTTATCTCTACAAGAAAGCGCAAAAAGCGAAGAGTAATTATTAAAGAATTAAAAGATAAATTAGTGCAATAGTATCTAAGCGATTGCATAGATTATAACAAAATTTTATAAATAATAGTAAAGACTTTGTAATAATTACTACAATTATGTGCATCTTTATAGTACAATAATATTATATCTTACAAAAGTAGAACATTTTATATTATAAAGAGCGTTCTAAATAATATAAATATAATTAATAAAAGAGTTGCAAAAATTAGCTACAAATAATTACAAGTTTTTATTAATTAGAAATATTATAATAAATTTTAATTATAACATAAAAAATTATTGTTACAACTAATATAAACTTAAGATATATTTAAACTAATTATATATTTAATAATATTTTAAATACTATATTAAATTATTTATATATAACTATATTTATATAATTTTTGGTTAAAAGTATATATATTTAAATGTTGTTTATTTTTAATAATTAAGTTTATTTTGATATATAACGTTAAAGATATTTCTAAATAGTTAATAGATAATAAAATTAATTTTAATAAATTTTATATCAATATTACTACTAAAGTAGGTTTCGAATCGAATTTTAAATAAAAATTTAAGCTTAATTTAATTCTTATTTAATTAATAGCGTTATTAATACTAGTTTAAATTAAGTAATTCTTTTTTTATATTAATACTTATAGTATAATCTATAAGAAAGAAAGATAACTACTTGATTTAAACTAGTATTAATAGCGCTAAATAAATATTTAATTTTTTAACTTTTTTTATTTTTAGTAATTGTACTTGTTCGAGATTTACTTTAAAATAATTGTTTATTTAACTAATAAAATAATTGCAAAAAATAATATTAAAATAAACAAAATCTATTAATAGAAAACTTTATAACAAATACTATCTATAAACAATATAACTATTAAATATAATATAGAAAATTAATACTTAATTTGCAATAACTTTAGAAATATTATATTAAATAAAACAATTAGAAAATCTAATTATTTTCTAATTTAAATGTTTAAATAAAACTATTTAGTATAATATTACATATATAGATATATATATTATTTAATTTACAAAATTAATATTCTTCTACTTTTAGAGATTATTTGCAATATCTTTAATAAATATCTAGAAAATTAATATTTTATTTTATTTTAATTTCAATACTCTATATATCTTATAATATAATTTTATATTATATTAGTAACTTTATTAGATTTTAGACAATTTAATTAATATATAGTATAATTAATAATCTTTATAGTCTTTACAATATAAATATATTGTTATACAACAAAAGATATAATTGTATAGAAATTTGTTTATTAAAATTAGCAATTTTAAAATATACTTAAAATAGTTTGAAATTTAACAAGTTCTTGTAATTAATATAAAATTCGATAAATTGTTTTATTTTTTTTGTATAGATTTAAACAATTATATTGCAACAATTTGTACGAAGTTTCTATATACAAAGATATATATTGTTGTATTTCGAAAATTACTTTGTAAATCTATATATTAATAGTTTCAATATTATTTAAAATCTAGTTCAATTAATATATATTTAAACTATATATTTAGTTTTAATATTAAATCGAACAAACTTATTTTAAAGCGTACTTTTAAGTATAACAAATTATAATAAATTTTTTTTTTAACAAAGAATTTAAACTTAATACAAAGTGTAAATCTTCTATTTGTATATATTTCGACAATATGCTAGACTTTTATACTAAAATCTAATTATAACAAATTTTACAAAAAAAATTAAGAAAAATAGATTAAAACACAAAATATTACAAAATATTACTAAATATAAATAAAATAGCTTCTATAACAAGTCTATTAAAATCGAATAAATCAAATATATCTCTATTCTATATTAGAGATTATTATATTAATTTGTATTAAAAGCTACAAGCTTTAACATTAATATTGCAAAAAATAAAATATTAATACTACAAGTCTATAAATTAATATTAAAAAAATTATAAAAAAGTTAACTTAAATATTATAAACAAATATATCTATATATTTAATATTTTACAAAATTATATTAACATATTTAGGTTGCGTATATCGATTACATCGATTTAAATATTCGCAAAATTACAAATTCTTTAACAAAAAAAAGTATTTTTGTTCGAACTTATTACACGAATTTGCAAAAAAACTTTACAAAAATTGTATATAAATTTATCAAAATAACAAAGAATTATACAAGCAAAAATATAATAAAAAACAGCTTTACGCGTTTAACTCTTGTACACAACAAAATTGTATAGCGCTACAAGTTACTAGTTTAACTCGAGGATTTTTACAAAATTAAACGTAATAATTATATAAGCTTGTAAGTTTTAACTTTACAAACAAGTTAAAACAAAAGTTGCGCTAAATAGTGCTAAATAATATACAATAAGCAAAAAGTTAATATAAGTTGCAAACTTCTTTTTTATATTTATATACATTTGTATATAAATAGTTACTAATAATAATTAATATAATAGTATTAAATTAGCAATTAATTAATTAAGCTTGTTAATTAAATTAATTTTTGTCTTAATTTTACTTAATTTTCTAGATTAAATCTAAGTTTAATCTTAATAAAATTAAATTAGATTTAAATTAAATCTCTTAAGTTAAATCTTAATTAAATTAAATTAAATCTAGATTAACTTTTGCTAAATATAAAGCTTGCAATCTTATATAATTAATATTGTCTTGTTTTTCTCTTTTTTTTTTCTCTTTTTTTTGTATATTAAATTTAGTATAGATTTAAGTTTTATCTAATTATATTATTTAGATATCTCTTTCAATAGTAATTTCGAGTCTAGTTTTTAATAATCGAAGAAATTATTAAAATACAATTAATTTGTATTTATTGTTACAATTAAACTAATTTTATATACTTAATTGTAGATAAGAATACAATTATATTTATTAAATAATATAAGTTTTAAAACTTTATATTAAATTATAATCTAATAGATATTATTATATACTTATAATTTTACTTACTTATTATATTTTTTACTTAATATTCTTTTAAACAAGTTAAAATAAACAACTTTATAAACAAATAATATTAATAAATATAAATATAGATATAAATATAAATATAAATTATACAAAAAAATAAAACAAAAGAATAATAATTATTAAAAAGTATTGTATATAAAGTAATATATTATCTATTCTATTAAGAATAATATATATATAGAAAACAAATTTTGAAAATATATTTAACTTCTAAGTTAATTTTAATTAAACAATTATATAAACATTTTAATTAAAATATTATAAACAACTCTTTAAATTTCATTATTAAATTTATTTATTTATATATAATTATTAAATAAATTTATTAATATTTTTTCTAATAATAATAATAACAATTATTTAAGTTATAATATTACAAAAATTTAATATTAATTTAATTATATATAGTTTAAAGAAATAATATATAATTAAAATATTAAATAAGATTTATATGGTTTTTTTTTCAAATTATTTATTTATTTATATACTATATCATTGATATTTTAGAAATGTATATATATAAAAAAAATTATATTCAAAATTGCTTATATATATAGTAAAATTGTTAATATAAATATAAATATAATTAAATATTGTAGTTTCTCTATTATAATAATAATAATAATGTTTTTAAAAAAAAGATTTATTAGAATATGATTAATGTTTAATTAATTATTACTATATATTATTATATTATTACTTAAATTTAAACTTTAAAGTATATTAGAAATTGTCTTTATTTGTATTAGACTAGCAAGATAGACAGGTCTTATTACTTTAATTTTATTTTAATATATAAGTTTGTATAAAAACTTTGTATAAACTAGTACAAATCTATATAAACTTGTTAGTTTTATAGATAATAAATCTATTCAAACGCTATAATATTAATAATAAAGAATGTTATATTTAAGCTTATAAGTTTAATTTGTTGTTAAAGACTCTTTCTATTAATTATTTGCGCTAGATAAGTTGTTCTATTTTATATAAACATTTTGTACAAATATTATCTATACTTTCTATAAATTGTTTATTCAATTGTGTGCAAATCTTATTGTAATATTCTTATATTTATATTTATTTGTATCGATAATTATATTGTTTTATGCTCTTTACAATAAATAATCTTTGTAGCTTGTTAGTTAGTAGTTTTGAGTACTTTTATATAATTGTTAATATAAACTTGTACAATTAGTATATATCTATTAATATCTAATAATATAATATACTTACAAAAGATATCTTAGACTTATTGTATTATTTAAATATCTTTATATTCTTTTTTACAAATTTATAAATATATATTATCTAGAGCAAGTCTTTATATATTTATTAACAATTTTTGTTAATTAATTTATATATTAATAGCTTGCAATCAAATATATTACATACAACAATATAAAGCTTTTTACATATCTTTTACAACTTTTTATTATATATTAAGAATATTAATTAATAACTTTACAAACTTTGTAAAGTCTAATATCGAATAATAAAAGAAATTTAAGATTGAGTTGCAAGATAATTACTTAAATAACTCGATTAATTTCGATATAAAGTTTGAACAAATTTGAAAAAAATTAATTAAGAATAGTACAATTTTAATTAAGTTTAAATTTAACAATATTTGTTTAAATTTTTTCAATAAAACTCAAGTCTATAATTAAAAGAATTTTATAATATATTATTATTATATTAAATTTGATTAATTTGTACAAAATTAAGATTGTAAAATTGCAAACAAGTTTATTGTTCTACAAACTCGACTTAATGCTATTTATTCGAGCAAAGATTATAAAAATTATAAAAATAAAATTTTTAAATACAAATTTGTTTCGAGTAAATACTATTTTATATATTATAATAATGATTAATATTAATATTAATTTTGTGCAAAGTATAACAAGTATTAAGCTAAGCATTTAACAAAAAAGTTTATAGAAAATAAAGATAACAAATATTTAATTATATTTAGTAATGTGTATTGTTGCTTCTTTATTGTACTTTTATACTAAGATTGTATAACAATATTTAAGAAGATAAACATTGCTTATAGAAACAAGAAAAGCAATTCGAAACTAATAAATATAAAAAAGATAAAAAAAGAGAGTAATACTAATTTATACAAGAAAATCTATAGAATGCACAAGTCTATCACAAGATATTACAAAGAGCTTGCTAAAGATACTTTAACAAATAATAAGTAGTTTGATACAAACAATATAAGTTAATGCAATAGCAAGCAATAATATAAAGAGTATTGAAATAATTAGATAGCTTAATAACATTTAATAATATGCGCAAGATTAGTTTTGCTTTATAATTTCTTAAATATTTGTAGTACAATTATATTAATTGTCGCAATATTTAATGTAAATTTTCAATTTTCAATATTCGATTTTCGATTTTCGATTTATCGAAAATTTTCTATTTTGATCTTAAGCAGGGTATTGGCTACCGTACGCAAGGACTCTCGGGTACGAGAAAGTTAGAAGTTATTATATTCTTTATCTACGTATATCTCGAAAAGAGTTTTGTAGTTATGGTTACAGAATATAGCAATAAGTTAGTGGACGTTAATGTTTTGTGTCTTGCAAAAAAGCTACAGGAGAATAGTAAATCGATCAAGAAGATCTATCGACTTTTGCCGAATGCATCTAAGACTATGTTTAGTCAACCGAACATAGTGTCTCGAGAGCATAATCATTACCTTGGTGATGATGTGGGCGGGGTGACTCTGCGGAGCACCCCAGACAACCAACCAGACCCTCTGAGCGAAACCGAGCGTGCCTGTCTAGCGAGATATCTTGACCAACAACTGACGGGCTTGCACTTTGGATCGAGACAATGTCAAGTTGTTCTCGCGATAGACTCGATTATTATTAGAATACGAGAGTTCTCGACAATCTATCTTCTGTAAGATCTCGCGGCCCGAACTTTATATCGGGACATTCGAAACTGAATCCAACCTACTTGACTGTTGTTCTCGATTTGGTGGAACTTATGTTGACCTCTGGAATTCCGAGTTACAAGATTGCTATTATCACTTTCTATTCGGCACAGCGAGCTTGTTATGAAAAGATCCTGAACTTTAAGGATGCTCGATGGAGTGGGCTGAAACTAATAAGCGTGGATACCTCTCAAGGGGACGAGGCACCATTTGTTCTTCTAGACCCAGTGACATCTGGTGGGATAAGGTTTAGTCTGGGCTTCCTCAAGAGTATGGAGCGACTTTGTGTGGCGCTGTCTCGCGCCAGAGACGGGTTTGTCATCGTCGGCTCTCCTTATATGGCGAACACAAAGTATCTGGCAAACTCCACCAAGGCTTGGGCTGAACTGATTCAGCATTTCATAAAGGTCGACGGTGTCGTTCGAGCTGATTATCGTGGTTGCGACGAGGTTGAGCGGAGGTTAAACATTCCGGGGACTGCCTACCAGCTCATGGCCCCCCGTACTTGATTGCTTTTGCTGGTTGGTTTGGCGGTTGTCCGATAAGATAATGTAGTTACGTTCAGCAAGCCTGTATTATGAGATAGAATAGCTTCAAATACAATGTCGCTTCCGCTCCTCAATGTCACGGTTCCAATACATTGATATATTATTGGTATCGTCGAAGATCTTAGCGGAGATCGCAATTCTATATCTAAAAATCTTAGTTCTCGAGACTTTATTTAAGTATATAGAAGTCTTTTTATTTGTCTATTAATCTAAGTGTTATAATATATTTATATATATTTATATCAACAATTGCAAACAAGTTCAATTGACAAATATTATTTTTAACATATTTCTTTTTATGATCGAAATACTTATTTATTTATTTAAAAAGATTTTTTAAGAATATTAATATAGATTGTCTTGCTAATTTCGAATATTATAGCAATAAAATTCTTAAACTTCTCAATATGCTCGATATAATAAGTTAATAAATAGATTGATTGCATCTAAACTAATCGTCGAGTCAGATTATGATATCACCCCTCTGGCTCGACCCGACGCCAAGATTGGGTCGCGACGATTTTTTGGAATCGAATCGCTCAAATTAGTTTAGCGCGCTTCGCGCTAAACTACTTATAGTAATTAACTAAACTACTTTGAGCGATTCGATTCCTCGAATTCTTTTTGACCTAGGTCTTGGCATTTGCACGTGACATTTCCGGGTTAGCGCGACCAGTCTAATTGCATCGTTTCGAAAAATCGAGTTTAATTCGAGAAATGAAATTGAATCTTAACAATTTAATTCGAATTAAATCGAAAGTTTTGACAATTTAATTTTTAAAGTTAAAATCGACAATTTCATTTAATTTCAAAAGTTAAATCGAAAATTAAATCGAAAAATTGAATCAAATTGTCAAGACTATTATTTTTAGTAAATTTTATTTTTTTTAGTAACAATTAATTGATAATTTAATAGAAATAGTTAATTTATTTAAATTAATTAATAAATATATTAGATTGTTTTTATATTATATATTACTATTGTGCATTATCTAAAAAACAAATAAAAAAATCTAAATTTAAACTAAATTTATACTATTTTTAGTATTCTTAATATTCTTGACAATTCGATTCGATTCTAGCTTTTGAATTAAAAATTAACTCAATTTAATTCGATTTAATTTCAAAATAGTTAAAATCGAATCGATTTTGGATATGATTTCTAAAGTTAAATTGTCGATTTAAGTTAATTTCAAAAGTTGAAATTAAAAATTACATCGACAATCAATCTATTAATAAATATATCTTAAAAAACTTAAAATTTATCTTCGAATTATATGTTGAAAAGTTTTTCTTTGTTTTGTCAATTATAAAAAGATAATATTTTATACAATTTATAATATTTTCGATATTAAATAAATATTAAACTATAATAACAAAATTTATAATAGTTTTAATATATAATATTATATTAGATTTCTAGTTATTAATAAGTAATATTATAGCAAATAATATTTAATATAATAGATTTTTATATTTTAAATTTTGCTATTATTAAATCTTGTTATAATATTTGAATTATTTTAGATTTGTAAACAATAGAATATAATAACAAGTCTAATCTAGTTAGATTGTTATTAAACAATTTAGCAATATTCGAGTTATATAATAGTATTAATTTTTTGTTTGTCTATAAGTTTTATCGACATTTCGAGAAATTGACTCTCTAATTTCAAGATGCTAAGGTAACCCAAGTAGCTCGAGGCACGCCTAGGGGTAACTTGGGCCTCCCAAGAAACTTGCATTTGGAGAGCTAGAAAAGACTTAACAAAAAGTATAATTTTGATATTCGAAATGCGCACGAACTCTCGCAACACTTCGATTAGATGTTTACTTGTTACTCGTCTATATTATAGTATTTTGTATAATAGAATCGAACAATGTGTAAGATTTCTACGTAGAGACGACATGCATTTAAGAAATACTCTTTCTACATAATTAATTGCGCGTAATTGATTGCGCGTAATTGATTGCGCATAATAGATAGTAATTGTAGATTGCGCTCGATAGGTCTTAACAATACAAGTAATGTTCGAGTAACGCTTGACGTATCTCTTAAATTTTTGATAATGCTTGGAATCTGCTCGAGATTAACTAAGTCTACTAATATAACTTTAAGGCTAAGATATTGTCACAACGATCCAAGGAGCTCCGAGTCACTAATAGGGTCTCTAGAGGATTATTCCAAATTATCGAAGTTATATCTTCTTTTCTATAATAGTATTAATCTATTTAGCTAGACAAGATTTAGCAATATCTTTAAACAATTAATACAAAATACTAATAAATATATATTTGTAGATATTAAGTAGATAATAATTTAAGATAAAATTGTCGAAAAAATTAATTTAGTTGTAATTTTACTAATTATAAAATATTTTTTACTTAGAAGTTTTTTGTTGTTTTATCTTTATTATTGTTTGCTTATATATTTAATTTAATTATAAGATTTGTAAATTTAGATTTTTGATTTGTTTTTCGATACTTAATAGATTAAACAATATTTTTTATTTTTAATATTAATTACTACTATTTGCTCTTTGCAATAATTAAGGAGTATTAGCAAATCTGGCTATTAATATATATTATTAAAAACTTATTCTTTGTATATATTTTTAGAGTTATAAAGATAAACAATATTAGTTTCTATTTTTATTTCTTATTAAATATTAACAATCTATAAGTTAATATAATAGATAAAGGAATATAATAGATCTTCGACTTAATAGTTTACTCTAGTTTTTTAAAAATCAATATTAGTTTTAAAAATATAAGACTAAAATAATTGTATTATTTTTATATTTTGTTGTCGAGATTTCTAATTGTTAGATATATTGATTATAAAATTATATTTTCGAAAAACTTAATTAGTAATATTTTATTAGTAGCTATTATAATTAATACTACAATAAATCTATTAAATTCTTCACTATTACTGAGTTTGCAAGCTATATTTTTCTTTAGATTTGTTAATCTATATTTAAGATATTAAGATTGTTAAACTTAATTGTAGTTTATCTTTGAACAAAAGTATATACAAGATCATTTACAAGTAAACAATAATTAATAAACAATCAAACAATACTAGTAGTATTTTGATAATATATTATATATATATCTTATTTAAGCTTAATAACTTTTGATTCGATTTTAATTTAATATTTTTTCTATTTGTTATCGAAGATTTTGTTATCTATCTAATTAAGTATATTTAATTCTACAATATTATTTCTAAATCTATTATACTACTACAATATCTTTACTTCTATACTATTAAAAAATACATTTATATTGCTTTTGATAAAACTAATTTTTGCAAAATAAAAAGCAAAATAATAATTAATATTGTTCTAAAATAGAAAGTATTTAATATTTTTTAAATATATACAATATTTTCTTCCAAAATAGAAATCTATTCTTATAAATTTGTTAATATATTTTTGCTCGATATTAACAAAGAGTTAATCTTTTATAGTAGTATAAATTGATTTTTTTTTTTGTTTAACTTAGAAAATATATTATCTTTATTTTAATTAATTTTTTTAATTAATCTTAATCTTGTTGTTTGTAAAAATCTTTTTAGAATTACATTAATTGTAGGTTACTTTTTTAGCTTAACTATTAGACTTATTTTTGTGAATAGTATTTAGAGAGCTTTCTTTATTAATATAAGACCAAAAATAAAATTTGAAAGAAATTAAGATTTGCAAGAATCTATATATACACAATTATTATATTTAACTTAATATCTATTATTATATTTCGAGAATAGTTTAAATAGTTTAATCTTAAATTTGTAGTTATTGCAATCTTAATTAGCTATATAAAATATAATTTTTGTAAAAAGTTTTTAGTTTGTGTATTTAGATTAACAATTCGAACAAAAAAAACTTAAAATAAAACAAAAGTTTAGAAAGAAAAAATACAAAATATACGCAATATTTGTTTTAAGCTAGAAATAGTTTTAATTCTTTTAGCAATAACTAGAGTTTATATTTATAACAATTATATTATATTTAAATCTAATTTAAATATAATTGTTTAATCGATATGTTTAAATATTAAAATATATTTGATTATAGATTAATAGTAGTAATAGAAATATTTAGAGTAGATATTACAATCTTGTAGTATTATTTATAGCAAGATTTAAAGCAATCTACTTTAAGTTTGTAGTAGATAAATTGCTCTAAATACTTTTTTATCTATAGTTGTAGTAACAATTAATTAAGATCTCTATCAATCTACTTATATTGAATTTCTAAAAATAAGTATAAAAATTAGATATATTTAATATTCTTATATACAAAAAGATTGGAAAACTCTTTTAAAAGTATGTTATCGTAATTAAATAATTTATTTGTAGTCGATTTTCTAGAAATTAATCGAAACTATTTAGAGCTTAAAAAAGATCTATTTAAAACAAAAATAAATATAAAAATTAGTTTAGAAAAGACTATAGATATAAATATATATAATAAAGATAGAAAGAAAACACTAAAGTTGAAAGATCTTAATAATAGAAATATTATAGATAAAGTAACTAGAAGTTTCGCAGTATTTATAAATATATAAACTTCTATTTTGCAAAATATTTTCTCGACAACTTCTATTTTAGCAAATTAAATAGATTTTGCAAACATATTAAAGTTAACTATAATTTTAATTTTGCAAATAAATAATTTTGTTTAGAACTTTACAAAACAACAAAAAAATAGCAAATTTAACAATTTTGCGAAAAAAATTTGTAAAACTATTATTGCGAATATTAATAAAAAAAGTTATTATAATACAAATATACAAACTATATAGTAAATAGATATTTATTTATAAAAATTATAGAATTTCGATAATTAGCGCTTAAATAAAAGCAACTACAAATTAAAAATTTCTATTTATTTTGCTAGCAACTAATAGAAATAAAACTAAAGCAAAACTAAATAGAAAGTTAGTAAATACAAATTAACAATAGTTCTATAATTAATCAAGTAAGTATAGATTTAATTGTAAACAATAAAAATAAACAATTTTTTTTAACTTATACTTATATTTTCTAACAATTAATTGCATATATATGTTATTAAGAGCTTTATCTAGTATTAGATTTCGATAGTTTTGAAATTAGTGTATTGTCTATAATCTAGCAATACATTTGTTTAGAATAGATTTCTAGATTAAAAAATATAATATAGATTCGAATTTTATCAAAGAATTTATTTCTTTGTTTTTAAATATACAAATTGAGTATTTAATAATAAGTCGAATATCTTACTATTATTGCATTTTGCTATTTTTCATTTACTATTAAATCTAATTATTAAAGATACTAAATTGTACTAGAAATACTATAATAGATTAATTGTTCGAAATTACTACAAGACTAACAAGACTAACTAATATTAATAAAAGAAAAAATATATATATAGAAATTAAATAGAAAATATAGATATAGAAGTTTTGTCTTAAATTATATAAAAAAAAATATAATATATTTTAATTCTAAAAAAAACCAATAGAATTAATATCGACATAAAATATTATACTTAATATAATTGTTCAACAAGTTTAATATATTTAATATACTTAATATATTCGATTTATAGATTATTTAAATAATATAGATTATTGTTAAAAATAATTTGCAATTGTATTAAATCGATTAGTTATATTAAATATATTTAGTATATTAAATTTGTAAATAATTTTTAAACTATTTATATATTGTAAATTAAAATATAATATTAATTACTTTTTTTAATATTTAAAGAGATAAAGAACTTGCAAATATAACTTCTATACAATTTAACAACAATATCTTTTATTTTTATTTTTTTATACTTGATTTAATATCTCTAAGAGTCTATACAAGATCTATATATTTTTGCGAATTTAAACTTAATTAATAAAAGTAGATAAGCAAACGCTAGTATTATTTAATTGCTATAATTAATTGAATTTTATAATTGCGCATTTATTTATAACGCTTTACTCTAACAATACTTTGTCTTCTTTATATTTGTTATAATATTTGTAGTACAAAACTTTTTTTCAAACAAGATCTTTATAGATCTAAGAATACTTAAGCTTCTTGAATAATATTGTTGTCTAAAATTGACTTAATAACTTAATAAATAAAGTTACATATATTGTTGCAATAACAAATTTATCTTTATTTAGCAATTGTCTTTAATTTGTAATCTTTATTTCTTGTTATACTTGTATTCTTTCTTTTGTTATTTAAGACAAACTAGAAGAATATATTTAATTGTTATATATTTTTAACTGCAATTGCAAGTTCTTATTATAATTATAAATATATATTGTTTGTACAAAAACTAATTGGATTTAATGTAACTATAAAAATTGATAGTTCAATTCAATTTCCAGAGTTGAAATCGGAAATTGAATTAACAATTAATCTAATCTAGAATAGAAAAAGCTTTATTAACAATTTCGGGAGAGAAACTTTGTATAAGCTAATTCTGCTATATGTTCTCTATAGAGACAATATTAGCAGTTCTGCTTCTAGTCTGCTCGCGGTAACTTATTTAGGAAATTTAAGTTATTTATATAAATTTATATTATTTTATTACTAGTTTGAAGTTTTTAGTTCGATCGAGCTAGTACTAAGTACGTTATAAATTATTAAAAATGTAATTTCTTGATTTTATTAATAGATTGACTCTTATAGACGTAAATCTATTTCTAAAATTAAAAAATTATATTCTCTCTTATTACAACATGTGCGCTTTGTATATAGTTTATTTGTATCGATTGTTTTATTGCTATTGTCTTGTATTTTATCTTTTGTTTTAATATCTAATTAAATATAATTAAGTTTCTAAGAGCTATTAAGAGAAATTAATGTTATTCTTGCTATTATTGTTTTAACAACGTAATATAGCAGCTTTATTTTTGTTGCTTTTTTTATTCTTTTTTTTAATCTTTTGAAATATCTAAAGTTAAATACTTTGTAAGTACTCTTGTAAGCATTGCATTTCTATTTCGACAAATTTTGCAAACAAAAACAATAATTAAAGCAATAAGTTTGTAAACAAGAAAAGTATTATTGTAGATTCTTCTATTTGTATATTAAGTGCTTATATATTTAATGCTTTATATATTACTTTATTTTATATTATAATATTGTAGTATTTTGCTATTTTAATATTTAATTTATAAATTATCTTGAACTAAATTAACTTATTTGTTGTTTTTGTATAATCTATTTATATTATAATAAAGAAGTATTTTCTTGTCGCTTTTTTAAATAAGTTATATTATTTTCTCTATTTTTAGTTTCTAATATATAACTTTGTATAAGTTTTCTATTACTTTTATTCTTTACTTTTTTATATTCTTTAATATACTTTTAATTTTAATATTGTTGTAATACTAGCTTCTAATAATTAACGAGATATATTAGAGTTAAGTCTTTGTAGTAGTAGCATAACGCTAGATAGAGTTTTCTTCTTAAAAATTCTTTTCTAGAGTTTTTGCAAATTAATATCTTTTTAAATTATAATTTTATATATAATATAGTCTTGTTTTATATATATTAATATAGCAATGTCTTGTTATATATTTATATACAATTTTACAATATTAATTTGTATCAAACTATAAAAACAATTGTTTAACAAAATAGTTAACTCGATATATAATACAAGACAAAATTTCAACAATAGCGAAAAATATACAATATCTTAATATCTCGAGAACAATAGTAATATAGAAATTCAATTTGCGTTCAATATAACTATAAGATCGCAAATTATATAATAAGAAGAAGTTTTGAAAAAAAAAGTTTTGCAAAACAACAATATATTGTTGTTGTTATATCTCGACAAAGAAATTAATTATACAAAGCTATTAGCTAAAAAGAAAGTTAAAAGTATAAACTTTAAAAAAATCAAGACTTTTATATTGCTTAAACAAAAAACAAATATCTTAAAAAATATCTTTGTAATAACAAGATTAAAACAACAAGTTTGCGTTATTTCTACAAAAACTATTTTAATAACAAAAATAATAAACTAGTATTAAAAAAGTAATATTTTACGCAATCTATAAAATTAGTCAACTTAAATCTATATTATAAAAAAAACTTTAAAAAACAAAACTATATAACTTATAAAGTAGACTAATTGTTAAATCGAGTTTCGATTTTAACTTTAGAAATTAATTCGACTTGTCAATTTTAATATTAGAAATCAATTCGAAATTTAATTCGATTTCTATTATTTTGAAATTAACTTAATTCGATTTAACTCAATTTTCGATTTTAATATTAGAAATCGAATCGAATTGTTAAGAAATCGTAAATAATATTATTATGCTAAAATTTTCTATTTTTGAATATACGTTATTATAGTTTTGAATTTTTCGCTAAAGTATCAAGTAGTATGCTTCGATACAAAAGCTACGCTTGCTTATATTATCTCAAAATAGCTTGCTTAAACTAGTTGCTACTTATATTACTCTTTTGTATTATTTTTTTGTTCTCGAGTTACTTTCTCGAATTATTAAAGAATATTGTTATATTATATTTGTATTCTTGTTTGCAAAATGTCGAACTCTCTAACAAGAAAAGTTCAATTAATAATTTGATTCTAGCGATCTAAATAGCTCGAATGCATTACTATAATATATTAATAAATAATCTTATATCAAAAGATTATAGAATAAAATATAGTTTTCTACTATTTATTTTAAAATTTCTTTATACTAATATTAAGTTTTGACAATTTAAGTCGATTTTTCGAGTTAAGTTTCGATTTCAAGTATAGAAATTAACTCGAATTGTTAATTTTGATTTCAAAAATCGAATTGTTAAGATTTTTGAATTAAGTTGATACAAATTGTTAAGATTCGAGTCGAATACTTAACTCGAACTCGATAACTCGATTCGACGCAATCAATCTAAATATAAATCGAACTACAAGAGATAATTAATTAATCTATAGAAAATAACTTGACTATTAGAACTTGTATTTATAATTAACTAGCAAATATTCTAATTTAATGCAATAAAGTTACACTCTAAATGTATTAAAAATAACTAAAAACTAGATACAAAATCTTTGATAAACAAATACTAGAAATACTTAAGTGCAAATAAATAATTTGTTGTAACAAAAATTAAAAGATACAACTTAAGATATAGATAAAAATCTAAAATCTAAAATCTAAAATAATTAAATTTAGCTTTACAAATTCTAATTCTTAAAAACATCAAATATTTTGTCTAGATAAATAAACTAATTAATTATTGAAATAATATTGTAAATAGCAAAGCAATATAAGAATTTGTAAAGAATTTAAAAAAATTAAATTAAGTTATATAAAATCGATTTAAATATTATATTATAGAATCGAAATATATTGTTAACTATATAATTAACAATTACAATTACAATAAATATTAGAAAATTCAAAAATACAATAGCGTCTATTATATAAAAGCTTGCAAAAATAGAATTAAAAGATTATTTTTAAGAAATTAATTTAATTAGAATTTTAAACGCAAAATAAAAAAGACTTGTTGCGCAAAAGTTTTAACAATCTTATTTCTTTTTGCAAAAAATATAGAAGAATTACAAACTTAAAAAATTAAATAAGAAAATCTAAAATATTAATTTTAAAATCGAATTTAAAATCGAAGTCTAAAGATAACAAAATTTACAAAAGATATAAAAAAGAAAAAGCAAAATTTGAGAGTTTTTTAAAGAAATTTCTTCTTTGCTATTACAATTATAAAATTTAATATTAAAATTACAATTATTTTTGTTAAATCTTAGATAATCTAAAATTACTAATACAACAAAATTTTGTTCTTTAATTACAAAAATTGCAAAGATCTTTCTAGAAAAAATATTTATATTTATTTTAACAAACAAGAAAAACAATACAAGAAACTATTTATATATAGAAATAAATATAGACTTGCAATATTGATTGAAATTTTTCAATTAATTAAATTAGCTATATTAATAAAGAAGTAAAAAAAAATCTAATTAGAATAATATTAAAATTAGTTGTCTATATAACTTATTAAAAAAAACTAGAATTTCTTTTAAGAGTAAACTAGATTCTTAATTGTTAAATTAAGAAACTAATAATTTAATATTTCGAAAATTGAAAAAACTTTCTAGTATTTATAAAACAATACAAGATAAACTTTAAGTCTAATATTTGCTTGCTTATTTTTAAGAATCTCTTAAAACAATATGTCTATAAGAAAGATAAAATAATTTTCTTATTAAATATCTTTAAATAAGCAAACGTTTAATTTCGAGTTATAAATAGTATTAATCTAGTAAAATAAAATAAACATAAAATTATTGTTTTCAAGAATTAGTTTAACTATTTAATAAAGAATTTAAAGTATTAAATATAATTATAATTCTAGAGCAAACTTAGATAGATTGCGAAAACCCGAATTTATCACGTAACTTGATTCTATAACGTTAGATTCGGGTTCTTGACAATTGAGCGAAAGGATTTGTTCTAAGCGAGTCAATTAGATAGCTTGATTTATCAATCTTGGCAATTTGATTTCACGCTAAAAATTTGGGTTGGATTTCGGTTCCAACTTTTGGAACCAAAACTCGACCCGACGATCAATCTAAGCAAACTACAAATAATATTATATTACTAGCAAAAAAATACTAATTAACAAGAAAAGTAGCTTCTTAATTGTTTATTTTCTATATTGCAAATAACAATATAAATAGATTTGAATCCTTATATAGCGTATATATTTTTACAAGACAATTACAAGTATAAGTAGCTAGCAATATTGTATTTAATAATTTTCAAAAAATATCAAAATCGAATATTAATATTATTTCGATTTTAATATAGATTTAAATATTTATTAGAAGTCTTAGCAATTACAATCGACTATTTTTTTTTTGCACAAAAAAAACTATTTTGTAAAATATGTTTAATAGACATATTTTATATATAGATCGAAGTATAATTGCAAAAAAAAATAAAAAAAAAATAAAAAGAGAAATACTAGATATTAGATTAACAAAAAAGAATTTAATCAAATAGAGTTTGTGTTAAGCAAATATATTTTATTAACTAAAAGATATATAAATTGCACAATTTTAAATCTTTTATTGCAAGCTAGAAATTAAAATTAAGACAAAAGTAAAAATATTTTCTATTTATATTGCTTTGCTAACTAATAAAGAAATTTTTGAGAAATTTTCTATAGATATTCGAAGGAATATAATTGCAACTTATTTCGACTTAACTTTGTTAAATCTATTTTTAACTAATATATTCTATTGTTTTAGAGCAATTATTAAGTTCTTTAATATATTTAATATTAAAAATACAATTTTAGAATATACGTTCTAAGACTTGACAAGAATAGTAAAAAAGTTAAGAATATTATTCAATAACGCAAAAAGATTTAATTGTCTAGTAGAAAAAACTTAAAAATACGCAATATATTATGTAAAATAAATATAAAGAGAGATTTAGAAAATAAAGAATAAAGTATCTAAATCAAATTTTTAAATAAAGTTTATAAATTCTAGAAGTATTAAAGTATCGAAAGTATATTAATTTAATACTAAAAACAATTTAGATTCTTATTTGTCGATCTATAAAAAAATAACAAGATTTAAGTCTTCGATTGTTTGCTCTAATAGAGATAAGAAAGTTCTATTGTTTTAATTCGAAATTAAAAAGAAACGCTATAAATTAGAGTTAAATTAATAGATTAGATCGAATATCTTAAAGCTAGAAATAAGTTTTGAAATTATATAATTATCTTTTGCTTTAAAGAATTTAATATAAATACAATAGTAATAATCTACTCTATTGTTGTTATTAATATCTTAAACAAATTTTCTAAAACTATATTAAAAAAAAAATTATTGTTATTATCTCTACAATGTCGACGAGATTTACAATAACTAATTTTATCGAATACTTAATTTCGATTTAATAGTTTTTTTAAATCCTTTAGAAAGTTTTATACAAACTAATTTATTATATTTTTTACAAAGTTAATTAAAGTAATAAGAAAAACAAAAAGTTCAGTATAGCAATCTAAAAAAATAGAAGCTCTTTTTTTATTTCTTATTGCAACTTTTGCAAAAGTAAAAACAAAAATTTCTTTATTAAGTAATTATAGAACAATTACTAAAAAAAAGATAGTTATATATATATAAATAACTAAATAATATTAGACTATAGATTTAAGAATGTTTGCTATTAGTATTAGCAATCTATTTGCGATATATATGCGATCTTTTCTATTTAAATCTTAAAATTTTAGCTACTTAGTACACTATTAGATTATATAGTATAATTGATGTATATAATGCGATAAGTCTTTGTTATTAAAGTAATTAATAGACTTAATAATATATATTTTTGCTATATATTGCAATCTAGAAATTTAACTCTTTTCGCAAGATCAAATTCTTTAAATAAGATAGCAAATACTTGTTGTCTTTGTGCTTTTCTAACTCGCAAATTAGTTTGACAACTAGCAAAGAAGATCTCTTTTATATATAATATTAGTATTGTTTACAAAGATACGTTAAATAGTAAAAAAAGTAAGATAGCGTAATAATTGTTAAAATAGATATTATATCTAAGAATATTCTTATACAATTAAAAGATATCGATATATAATCTATAGCAACATCGTATTAGCAAGTTGAATCGCTAATTAGATATACAATCTTAAAGTTTTTCGATTAAAAGCTCGATTTGTTTGCATCTAAATATCTTGTAAAGTTAATATTCTTTTCTTGTATCGATTTCGAATAAAATTTCGATCAATTTCTACTTATATATCGACGTTTAATTTTATTACTCAATCTAATAGAAGTTTTCTAGAGCAATTTAAGCTTTTTGAGCTCTCTAAGAAAGTCTAGAGTTAGAATTGAATTACATAATATACTAAATCGATCTAAATATACAAAATTCGTCTTTTTAGGATTTTAATTTTTTTCAAAATTCGACAAATTGAAAACAATCTTAATAGTGTTTAGCTCCAAAAGTTTTTAATATTTGCAATCTACTATTTGCGTTCGATAGTTAAATAATTGCGTTAACATTAATATTAAAACTATATAAATTGCAAATTTGCGCAATTTAAGCAAAGTTTACTTGAAGAACAAGTCTTGATAAATTGGACATTCTATACGTAAGCTAAAAAACATAATAGTATCTTCTAATAGACAAATCCAATAATGTTAGACAAGACAAGAGAGACTCTAGTTATTTTTTAAAAGTTTAAAATTTTGTTAAGAGATATTTGCGAGAGCTTGCAAGAGCTTGTTTAGTTTTTTGTTATTAGTATTTCTTAAGTTATAATTGTTGTGCTTAACTATACTTAGAGTTTTACGAGTTGTATTTGCAAAGAGATTAGAGCACAATAGCTCTTAAGTGTTTAATCTTGCTTAGTCTTGCTAGCTTGCTTAGAGTAACTTAGAATCTTAAAAAAAATCGTCGATATAAATTTGAGCGAAGCTTTCTCCAAGTTATCTTTACCAATTAATAGTATTAAAACATTAAGTTTCTAATGCTCTAGAATTAATATTAAAGAAAAAGACAAACAAAATATTAGATATTAAAGTCTTAACTTGTACAATATTCGAAACATAATTTGAATTGTTATTGTTTAAATTATTTGTAGAATTGTTACTAAGATTCTCGAAGAGATAGTTCTAATCTTAAATATATCTTCAAAATTATCTTATTATCTTTTAGAGTAACCTTCGGGTCGGGTTTTAGGTCAAAATTCGAGCTCGACCCAATTCTTATTTAAATAGTAGCGTTGTCAGTACTAGTCCAAATCGGGTAATTTCTTTTTTGTGCTAAAGTTTTTAGTTTAATCTACAAGAGAAAAAATTAACTACTCGATTTAAACTAGTATTGATATCGCTAGATAAATATTTAGTTTTTCAGCTTTTTCTATGTTTAGTAATCGATGTCCGAGAGTCACTCTATTGTCTTTGAAAGAAAGATAAAATTACTATTTCAAATTACGCAAAATAGAATAGATTAACTCTTAACAAGCAAATAAGAAAGATTAATATATATAATCAAGAATTATTTATTTATAATAGCAATATTATCTTTCTAAATTACTATATATAATTAACGTCTTCTAGAAGAAGAATTACTAAAAATAAGATAATTAATCTTGTCGATTTGCTATAAATAGTATTGAATTATATATTCGAGAAACCTTTGCTTGTAAAGAGAGTTGCAAGTTATATATAATTTGCGAACAAAGAATAAAATTATAAACTAACTATTAGTTATTTATCAAAAAACAATAGACGCTTTTAGATAAGTTATATTTTACTCGTTTTTATCTCTTATTTGTCTAAATTTTCAAAATATTATTATTTATCTAAATATCTTAATAGATTATTAATTATAACTTTTGTTATCTATCTAGTACGCGAAGAATATATCAATTAAGCTATTGATATTTTAAACGAAAAATATTTACTAATATCGCAAAATGCGCTAGAAAATACAACGTTAAGCAAAAAAGTTTGATAAATTAATCAAAGAAATAATATTCGAAATATATTTGTTTTGTATCTAATAAATATTTTACAAAGATATTAAAGCAAGCAATTGTTATTTATATTTAACAAAATTACAAAAAGAATCTTTATTTAATCTCGAAGTTTATTATTATTGCTACAAATTTTGTACTTAATTTAGAAGAGTTACTAATAAGCAAAAAGTAAATTACTTATTTTCTAAAACAATATTAAAAGTGTAGAAAATAACAACAACGCTTTATACTTGCAATATATAGAAATATCTTTTATATTAAAGAGTAGAAAATCTATTTTAAGCAATTAAAATATATTTGCAAGAAATTTGACATTTTAACAATAGATATATAGAATATAGATAAAATAGAATTTTATATTAATTGCTAAAAATTATATATATTAACTATAATAAAGATAATCTTATCTACAAAGTTATTGTCTATAGTAATATATCTAGACAATTGCAAATATATTATATTGATAAAAACTATAAATATTAACAACATATTAATTATACTTTTAATAATCTTTAAGAGAAGTCTAGATTGATCGCAAAAACCCGAATTTATTACGTAACTCGATTCTATAATATTAGATTTGAGTTCTTAACAATTAAGCGAAAGAATTTGTTCTAAGCAAGCTAATTAAGTAGCTTAATTTATCAATCTTGACAATTCGATTTTACGCTAAAAATTCGAGTCGAATTTCGATTTCAACTTTTGAAATCAAAATTCGACTTAACAATTAATCTAAGAGAAGCTTTTTTTTGTATAGATATTTTGATGTTAATAATCTATTTTTTAATATAATTCTAGACTTTAGCGACTTTGTTTATATTAATAATAATATATTTAAGTATTAAATACAATATCTTATTAAGAATACTATTAGAAAGTTGTAGGAATATAAGTACTATTGCTATTAGATAGTTATAAATTATATCGAATTTTTCGATTTTAAAGTTTTGGAATTAAGTATAAAATTATACTATTTAAGTTTTTATTCTATTTTATATATCTATTTCAATTGTTAGATATAGAAGTTTTTTAGAGCTACAAATAATATTATACAAATATTGTTTATCAAATTATTTGCACTAGCAATATCAAATTTGATAAACTTAACTTTCTAGATATTTTCTAAAACTTTCCAAAAAAAATTTAAACAAGCAATTATTAAACTTGCTTAAAAAAAAGTATAAAATTGTACTATATATATCTAATGTAATTCTAGATTTAATAAAAAAGCGAAAACTATTAAAAATAAGACTTATATAATAGAAATAATAAAAGAAATTACTACTTTGTTCTTAAAAAAGATAAAGAGCTATTTATTATATATATTACAAGATTTGCATTCAATTTGCAAATATATCTAGATCTTTTATAATAATTTTTCCATTAATTGTTATATTGTTGAGCTCGATTCTCGGCCACGTAGAAGCAACACTTCTAGTATATATATAATATAGATTATTGGCAATTTGGGAAATCGATCTCCCAACTTCAAGATGCTAAGATAGCCTAAATAGCTCGAGACTAGTCTCGAAGACGTTCGAGAGACAACAAGAAGCTTGCATTTAAGAGATTAAAAAAAACTTAATAAAAAGTATAATTTTGATGTTCGAGATACGCACAAACTCTTATAGTACTTCGATTAGATTTTTTCTTATTACTTGTCTATATTATAGTAATTTGTATAATAGAATTAAACAATTTGTAAGATTTCTATGCAAGAGTAATATATAAATAGAAGTATCTTCTACAATTGCGCAGTTAATTGCGCCTAATTAATTGCGCATAATTGATTGTATATAATAGATAGTACTCGTAGATTGCGCTTAACAAGTCTTGACAATACAAATAATATTTAAGTAACGCTTAACGTATTCTTCAAATTTTTGATAATGCTCGAGATTAGCTTAAGATTAACTAGATCTACTAATGTAACTCTAGAGCTAAGATATCGATACAACAATCTTAAGAGTTTCGAGCTACTAATAGAGTTTCTAGAGAGTTATTCCGAATTATCAATATAGATAATATAGTGCTTGTTAGATCGCGATTATTGTAATCTTTTGACTTAATAAACTCTAGACATCTATTACTCTAGACATCTATTACTCTAGAGATGTTCTATTAATAGATATTGTAGAGTTAATTACAAATATTAGCAACTATTTAAGTCTTTTACAATTATTAACAAATAAATCTATATTCTATCTATTTATATCGAAAAGCTCGATCGATTTACTAATATTTTTGCAGAATAAAAAAATTATAAAAGATATTCTTAAACTATTAATATTATAAGCAAACAAATAATTATAGAGAATTTACGCATTTTATGTTTACAAAGACTTAATAAAAAGTTTGCAAATATTTATTGCAAAACTAAATATAAAACTAATAAAATTATTAAAAAGATTGCTTTTAATATACAAGTTAGACAATTTATAAAGTTAATAAAATATATAGAAATACAGAGTATTATATTGTTTGTAAAAACAAAAACTACTTATCTATATTAATTAGCTTACAATACTAAAAATAATTAAAAAATAATTAAAAAATTATAAATACAAAAGATATTATTGTTGTAGAAAATATTAATAAAAAAACTTTATAAGAGACAAACAAAGCTTTAAATACTATATAAGATTAAGAATTCTCTATAAAAGACAACAACAACAACTATATAAATTTATATTATTTTTTAAACAAATACAACTTTGTTTGTGCGTACAAACTTCAAAGATATTGCTATACAAAATAGCGCAATACTTTAAAACAATTGTTATTTAATATAAATATAAAGAAGAAGAAGAAGAAGACAAATAGCTAAATATGTTTGAGAGAAAACTCTACAAATATCTTGTTTTTAGATCTAATCTATAGTTTGTTCTCTAGAGTTACTAATTGCGTCGATTTAAGAAAATCGAGTTCAATTTAAGAAATTAAATCGAATCTTAACAATTTAATTCGAATCAAATCGAAAGTCTTAACAATTCGATTTCTAAAATTGAAAATCGAATCGAAAAATTAAATTAAATTGTCAAAACTACTATTTTTAGTAAATTTTATTATTTTTAGTAATAATTTAATTATTTTTAGTAATAATTAATTAATAATTTAATAGAAATAGTTAATCTATTTAAATTAATTAATAAATATATTAGAAATTTCT
>JAABUZ0100001046.1_pt1 | contig 56992 bp, 56 predicted proteins | sample 5562091 | NCBI WGS metagenome assembly JAABUZ01 (sample SAMN12813069, study PRJNA571459) | rock metagenome | isolation source: Antarctica rocks | place: Antarctica: Victoria Land, Linnaeus Terrace sud | collected 2015-12-21 | reverse complement strand
CCCCCCGCCCAGTCACCGAGGTGTTCATCGACCTGGTGTGCGCCGACCCCGAATGGCTACGTGCGGAGTTCGACGCGGTCATCGCCGCCGGTTGGGACCACCCGCTGCCCACCCGGCCGCGCCCGCGGCGCCCCATCCGCCGCGGGCCCGGGCCCCGCCCACCCACCCCTGACCCCGACCGCCGGGCACCGCGCGGGCAGTCGCTGCGCCTGCCCACCTGGGTGTGGACCTGGCCGCGCTCGCCCCCGCCCACCGCGAGTCCCACCCAGAGTTCGCGCCGGAGCGCACCCGCATCTGGCGCCGAGCATCACGGAAGGCAGGTGATCGATGGCAGGTGATCCAGCGTCCAACCCACCTGGTCTGCGTGGCCGGCCTTCAGCCCCGGCCCACCCTCGGTGACCTTCAGGTCCACGCCGCCCACATCCGCAAACGAGGCGGCCGACCCACGTCCACCGGACCGTCCCGGCAAGGGGGTCACACCCGGGACCGGCCGGTCACGCAGACCCCGACGAGAACCCCGGCGTCCCGCTCCTCAGCCCCGCACCCGGCTGGCCTAGCCAGGGCGGCCGCGGCGCGCTGGGCGAGCGTCGTCGGGGGCGATCTGTCCGAACGGCACGCCGTCGGTCGGGCGCCTGCTCGGCCGTGAGCAAGCCCGCGTCGCCCATACCCGCCGCCGACTTCGCCGAGGTCAGGTGTCTGCTCACCGCTGACGTGACCGCGTCGACGAGCATCCGGGCCGCGCGCACGAGCGGGCAGAAGCCGGGCGCTCGCGAGCACGACTCCTGCGCAGGGACGTCGACCTCAGGATTCGTGGGGAGCAGGAGACCGACGACTGCGCGGGCGCGGCGTGGGGGCGGGTGCGTGAGTACCTGCTCACCCACCCTTGCCACTCGCTGCAGCGGGGACGCTCGACAGCGGCGTCGGGGGCGCCCGGGTCGTGGTCGCCGACGCCTGGGTGCGGATGCCCGACGCGGTGCAGGCGGCCGCGCTGCAGGAGCCCGCTCGCTGAGCCCTCGCTGAGCCTGAGCTCACCACCGCTCCCCGGACGGGGTAGCGAACGGCACGCTCGTTCCGTTCTTGCGGAACGAGCGTGCCGTTCGCTCGTCGGGGGCCGGGGCTGGGCGGGGCGGGAGTGGGTTGGTCGAGCCGGGCCTCGGCGGCGAACGCGGCCCACCACGATGCGGCGAGCGCAGCGTCGATCCCCGCCGGCACCGTGATGCAGGACGCGCTGGACCACGTCTCCACCCAGCTGCTGAGCCCGGGACAGGCCGGCGAGGAGGTCCGGGTGACCGCGGTGCCGGAGGCGGCGTACCCGACGGCCGCGCTCCGCTGACCCCGTCCGCGGCACGGCAGGAGCCTGGGATGGTGGCGGCATGACCCCCGAGGCCGCCGACGGCGCCCACCGTGACCTCCCCGGGCCCGATCCCGCCAAGGTCCACCAGCGCTCGGTCACGCTGATCCGGCGCATGGACGCGAGCGACATCGCGGGCGTCGGTCACCTGCTGGGCGAGCTCGCGGGCCCCGAGGAGTTCGCCGCGCAGGTCGTGAGCCTGGCGAGCCTCGCGCGGCTGCTGCTCGACCAGCTGCCCGACACCGGCGGTGACCAGGACGCGGGGCGCGAGGCGGTGCTGAACGAGCTGCGCCGGACCCTCGTCGCCGCGGAGGGTTCCTGACCGGGGTCCGAGCGTGCGGGCGACGCGAGGCACCGCCCGTCCGGGCGCACCACGGACGTCGGGCAGGATCGGGGGGTGAGCGCCCCCGACCCGACAGGCCCCGACCCGACAGGCCCCCGGGCGGTCACGGCACTGCTGCCCGGTAGCCCCGGGACCGCCCAGGACGCCGCACTCGCGCGCGAGCTCGCCGACGAGACCGGCCGGCTGCTGATGGACCTGCGCGCGAGCACCGGCCCCGGTCGCGACCGTGAGTACCGCGGTGACGCCGAGGCGCACGCCTTCCTCGTCGGCGAGCTCGCCCGCCGTCGCCCCGACGACGCGGTGCTCTCCGAGGAGGGCCCGCAGAACCCCTTCGGGCGCCGTGGGGCACACCGCCTCTGGATCGTCGACCCCCTCGACGGTTCCAGCGGATTCGGGCGGGGCGGCGACGAGTGGGGCGTCCACGTGGCCCTCGCCGTCGACGGGCGCTTGGCCGCCGGGGCCGTCGCGCTGCCGGCCCGCGGCGACCTCGTCGACTCCGCCACCGTCGAACCCCTCGACGACGCCCCGGTCGACCCGGAGCGGGTCCTGAGCGTCACCGTCAGCCGCTCCCGGCCGCCGGCGGAGCTGCGTCGTCTCGCCGAGACCCGGGGCGTGCGAACGGTGCCGCTCTCGGCCGCCGGGGTGAAGACGGTGGCGGTGCTCCGCGGTGACGTCGACGCCTACCTGCACTCGGGGGGGCAGTACGAGTGGGACAACGCCGCACCGATGGCCGTCGCCATGGCGGCGGGGGCGCGCGCCACCCGCGCGGACGGTCGCGAGATGGTCTTCGCCCGCGACGACCCCTACTCCCCCGACCTGCTCATCGCCCGGCCCGCCGTGCACGCGGCGATCCTCGAGGCGCTCGCACCCTGACGGAACCGTGCGACGATCGTGGGCGTCGAAAGGGGGTGACATGACCACCACCACGCGCGGCCCGCTCTGGCCTGATCACCTGCTCGACCTCACCGAGTGGGACGGGCTCGAGGGCACGAGCCGGCGCGCCGAGCTCGTCGAGTGGGTGCTCAGCAGCTCTCGCCGCACGCCCTGCTGGTCACCGACGTCGAGGTGCTCGAGGTCGTCTCCCCCGGCACGCGCCGGACCGACCGCGTCACGAAGCTCGCGCTCGGCCCCACGCTCGACCTCGACCGCCTGAGCTTAGCCTCAGTACTTCCAGCGCCACGCGGCCAGGACGTCCTCGGTCTCGGAGTCCTCCGCCCACGCGGCGTCGGCGCGGCGCACCGCGAGGAACGCGCCGAGCAGCTCCGGGCCGAGGACGTCGGTGATCCGGGGCGTCGCGAGCAGCGCCTCCTCCTGCCCGGCCTGGGTGACGGGGAGCTTCTCGACGCCGCCGGCGGCGCGCTCCTCCTCGCTCCACGTGCCGGGGTCCGAGCCGATGGGGGGCGGTGGCACGAGGCCTTCCTCCACCCCGGCGACGCCGGCGGTGAGGGCGGCGGCGAGCGCGAGATAGGGATTGGCCGAGGCGTCGGAGACCTTGAGCTCGAGGTTCGCGTGATCCTCGCCGAGCAGGTCCGAGCCGGGCACGAAGCGGAGCGGCGCCTCCCGGTTCTCCACGCCCCAGAACACGAAGACCCCGGCGAAGAACCCGGGCCGCAGCCGGGCCAGCGACCCCACCGACGGCGCGCTCACCGCGGCGACCGCCGGCAGGTCGCGCAACAGTCCGGCGACGTAGGACGCCCCGGCCGCGCCACGCGGGCCCTCCGGCCCGCCCGCGAGCAGGTTCTGCCCGTCCTTCCACAACGAGGTGTGCATGTGCCACCCGTTCCCGGCGCCCTGGAGGGTCGGCAGCGGCGCGAGGCTCACGCGCAACCCGTGGGCGGCCGCGGCGGCGAGGACGGTCTGCCGGGCCAGCAGCTGCTGGTCGGCGGCCGTGAGGGGGTCGGACGCGGCGAGGGAGAGCTCGACCTGCGCGGGCCCGTACTCGGCGTGGACCTGGCCGATCCGCAGCCCGTTGGCCTCCGCGTCGCGCATCACCTGCGCGAGGAAGCCGTTGATCGGGAGCAGCGCGTGCGGGCTGTAGGCCGGGCCGGTGTGCGCGGGCGTGAGCGCGGCCGCGTCGGTGCCGGGGAGGAAGACCCCGAACTCCATCTCGTAGCCCACCAGCGCGGAGTAGCCGGCGGCGGCGAGCCGTTCGACGGTCCGCTCCAGGACCGAGCGCTGGTCCCAGGGCCAGGGGGACCCGTCGGCGGCGATCTGGCGGCCCGGCGCCCACGCGAAGTCGGGCTGTCCGGCCAGGCGGGTGATCCGGTCCAGCACCGGCATCAGCCGCACGTCGCCCGACGGCGTCTGCAGGCCGGGCGCGTCATAGGTGATCACGTCGTTGGTGTCGAACACCGCGAACAGGCTGGTGACGCCGACACCGGTGGCCACCGCCTGTTCCAGGCCCGCCACCGGGACGGTGCGCGAGCGAGGGATGCCGTTGTTGTCGGCCCATGCGATCGTCACGCCCGCGACGCCGTCGGCGGCCAGCGCCGCCGCGAGCTCCTTGCCGCGGGCCCGCGCGCCGTTCGTTGCCACACCGGTCACAGCCGCCTCCACGAAGGGATGTCGATGAGTGCCTGCGGAGGGTAGTCAGGGTGGGGTCGCACGGATGATGCGGGGACCTCCCGGGTCACGCTGGTGGGCTGTCGCCCACCGGGTCACCGAAAAGGCCGGGGTAGGGCGTCGGAGAAGTACGCCGCCGGACGACGATCAGGGTGTGAGCGGGAGACCGGCGAGCGGGCCGCACGGCGGGCTGCTGGAGCTGTACGACGAGGCGTTGCCACACGTCTACGGCTACCTGCGCTCGCGGTGCAGCACGCAGCCGCTGGCCGAGGACCTCACCGCGGAGACGTTCCTCGCCGCCGTGGACGCCGTCCGACGCCCCGAGCCGCCGACCGTCGATACGCCATGGCTGATCGGCGTCGCCCGGCACAAGCTCGTCGACCACTGGCGCCGAGCTGCCCGCGAGGAGCGCGGTCTACGAGCCGTCGGGGAGCCGCCCGCAGGCGAGGACCCGTGGGAGGCGCAGCTGGAAGCAATTCAGGCCAGAGCGACGCTCGACCGGCTCGGCCCCCAGCACCGGGCCGCGTTGACGTTGCGCTACCTCGACGACCTGCCGGTGCCGCAGGTCGCCTCGCTGCTCGGCCGCACGCTGCACGCCACCGAGGCGCTGCTGGTGCGCGCCCGCGCGGCTTTCCGCCGCGCCTACGACGAGACGGGACTGGAGGCCGGCCGTGACTGACCCGTGGGACGTGCTGCGGACGCCGAGCACGCCCGTCGACCCCGACCCTGACTTCGCCTCTCGCCTGCGCGCTCGGATCGAGCGCGCGCTCGCCCTTCCGACAGGAGTCGCCGTGACCACGACCACCCTCGACCAGCGGACCGAGATCGAGAGTGCTGGCGCCGCGGGCTCCGGCACCGGAGCCCTGACGCCGTACCTCGCCGTGTCCGACGCCCGGGCCGCGATCGACTGGTACGTCGACGTCCTGGGCGCCCGTGCGATCGGCGAGCCGATCGTGATGCCGGACGGGCGGATCGGGCACGCCGAGCTGCAGATCGCGGGCGCGCGGGCGTTCCTGGCCGACGAGCACCCGGAGATTGGTGTCGCCGCGCCGGCATCCGGAGCCGGAACCGCCGTGTCGCTGCACCTGGAGGTGCCCGACGTCGACGCCGCTGTCGCGCGGGCCGCGACGGCGAGCGCGACGGTCGAGCGCGAGCCGAGCGACAACCCGTACGGCCGGGTGGGCGTGATCCGCGACCCGTTCGGCCACCGCTGGATGCTCGAGTCACCGCCGCCCGCACCGGCCGACGGCGACGTGGGCTTCTTGTCGCTCTGGGTGGACGACGTCGAGCGGGCCGCCGCGTTCTACGCCGACGTGCTCGGCTGGACCTACGCCGAGGACAGCGGGCCGAGCCGGACGCTCGCCGGGACGGCGTTCCCGCACCGGATCACCGCACTGGCTGACGTGCGCCGAGAGTTCTGGCCGGACCAGCGGCACGCCACCCTGTTCTGTTCACGCGGCGTCGCCGACCTGGATGCCGCCGTCGAGCGGGTGCTCGCGGCCGGCGGCCGGGCGCGGGAGCGGACCGAGGACGGGCACGACCGCGTCGTGGACTGCGTCGACGACCAGGGCGCGCCGTTCTCGCTGCACGGGAACGGCCCGCAGACGGTGCGCCTGCCGATGAGCGGCGCCCGGCAGGGCGACGTCGCCTATCTGACGATGCAGGTCGTCGACTCCGCGCGTGCGCGCGACTTCTACGCCGCAGTTTTCGACTGGACCTACACACCTGGCCACGCCGAGGACGGCTGGGAGCCGCACGACCCGGCGCCGATGACGGGGATGCACGGCGGGCACGACGAGGCGACGCTGGTGCCGATGTATCGCGTGGACGACATCTCCGCCGCGGTCGAGCGGGTGCGTGCCGCCGGCGGCACGGCGACCGACCCGCAGCGGCAGCCGTACGGGGTCAGCGCCGTCTGCGCCGACGACCAAGGCACGCCCTTCTACCTGGGCCAGCTGTGACGATCTCAGGTGCGCGGCCGGACGTCATCGTCCTCGGGGCGGGTGTCATCGGCCTGAGCTTGGGGGTGTGCCTGGCCGAGCAGGGGTTTCGGGTGCAGCTGCGGACGCGGTCCGCGCCATCGGCGACGACTTCTGCGGTCGCCTCAGCGATGATCGGACCCAGTGTCGCTCCCGCGGAGGATCCGAGCGGGATCCGGGAGCGGGCGGGCATCGAAGAGTTCACCGCGCTGGCCGCCGTCGAGGGCAGCGGGGTGGCCTTGCGCCGCGGGCGGCTGGCCAGCCGGCAGGCCGGGCCGCCGCTGCCCGGGCTGGAGCCGTGCACACCTGCCGAGCTGCCGGCGCGCTTCGCGGCCGGCTCGTGGGCGAGGCTGCCGCTGGTGGACATGCCGATCTACCTCGACTACCTCGCCCGGCGGCTGACCACCGCCGGTGGGAACATCGAGCAGGCCGAGGTCGGCTCGTTGACTGAGCTCGCCGACCAGGCGCCCCTGATCGCCAACTGCGCAGGGCTGGGTGCCCGCGAACTCGTCCCGGACCGGTCGGTGCGCCCGGTGCGCGGCCAACAGGTCATCGTCGACAACCCGGGTCTGGAGGAGTTCTTCGTCTCAGCGCCGTTCGAGCCGGCCTGGACGGCGTACTGGCCCTACACCGACCACGTCGTCCTGGGCAGCACCACGGCCGAGGACGACGAACGCCTGGAGCCGGTTCCCGCCCTCGCCGAGGAGATCTTGCGCCGCTGCGTCGAGGTCGAACCGCGGCTGGGGGATGCACAGGTACGCGGGCATCAGGTGGGGTTGCGACCGGCCCGGCCGACCGTGCGGCTGGAGGTCGACCACATCGCCGGCGCTCGGTGCGTGCACAACTACGGGCACGGCGGCAGCGGGGTGACGCTGTCCTGGGGCTGCGCACGCGAGGCAGCAGCACTGCTCACCGATCAGGATCGGGACGGGTCGCCGCCACACCCACGATGACCATGGCGATACCGGCGGCCTCGATCGGGGTCGGGAGTTGGCCGAGGACGAGGAGCCCGATGGCGGTGGCGGTGAGCGGCAGCAACGCCAGCAGCAGCGCGAACCGGGCCCGCCCGAGGCGGCGCAGCACGACCTGGTCGAGCGCGTAGGGCACCACCGACGAGGCGACGCCGACCCCGACGCCGAGCAGCAGCAGCGTCGGGTCACCTAACGCCGGCGCCGCGAGAGCCGCCAGCGGGCTCAGCACGACCGCGGCGACGACGAACCCGACGGTGAGATCGTCGAGGGCGTCACCTGGCGCACCCGCGGTCCGCGACACGCGCGTGCCGAGCACGATGTAGCCCGCCCACAGGGCGGCCGCGGCGAGCGCGAACGCGACCCCGGCGGGGCTCCCCGCCAACCGGACGTCCGCGATGGCGACGACGCCGAGGGCCACCAGCGCCAGCGCGACCCGGTCCCGCGCCGACCGTGGGCCCAGCGCCGCCACCGCCACCGGCCCCACGAACTCCACCGCGACCGCCGTCCCCAGCGGCAGCCGGGCGACCGCCTCGTAGAAGGCGACGTTCATCAGCGCCGTGACCAGCCCGAACGCTCCGGTGAGCAGCAGCCGCCGCCCCCGCCACGCCGCGCGTGGGGGGCGTCGCCACGAGGCGAGCACCACGGCGGCCCCCACGAGTCGCAGCCAGGCGACCCCCGACGGCGGCACCTGCGCGAAGAGCAGGACAGCCACCGCGGCCCCGAGGTACATCGAGGACCCGCCGACGACGAAGAGGACCGGAGCCGGGATGCCGCTCGTCGTGCGTGGTCGACTCGTGAACGGCACGCGGAGGTCGCTACCCGGCCGGAGCGGTCGCCGAACCTCGATCAGCGGTCAGGTGACAGACCAGAATGCACCCGGTGAACACGAGCGGTCGCTGGTTCGTTCTGCCAGAGTGGAGAGGTACCGGTCGCTCGACCGGTGCTGACGGGCTCGGGACGCACGTTCGGAGCCCGGACGGAGGGAGATGACGATGCCCGGAACCCTGACCCGGCCAGAACTCACCGCCTCGGACCGCTGCGACCGCTGCGGAGCGGCGGCCCAGGTTCGCGCCGTACTGCCCTCCGGTGGAGAACTCCACTTCTGCGGCCACCACGCACGCGCGCACGAGGCCAAGCTGAAGGAGATGTCGGTGGACATCCAGGAGGGCGCCTCCTCGTGATCCACGCCGCGCCGCGCCGGCCGAGGAGGGCCTGACCAGCGACGACGCCCCGACGACGACGAAGCACGGCGACGGGCGGGGACTCCGGTCCCCGCCCGTCGTCGTCTGGCCGAGTGCACGGGGACCGTGACATCCGACACAGCGCTCGCCGTCAGCGCCAGGAGCGCAGGGTGGTGATGCGCTCGGCGAGCTGCTCGGCGGTCGCCACCGGCGTCGCCGGTCCGCCACAGGCACGGCGCAGGTCGCCGTGGATGACGCCGTGCGGCGCCCCCGTGCGGTGATGGTGGGCGGCGACGAGGGTGTTGAGCTCCTGGCGCAGCTCCTTCAGGCGCTCCGCCGCGCCCGGGGAGGAACCGGGGGACGGGGTGGGGGCGGCGGGCGGCGCCCCGTCGACCCGGTCGAGCTGCTCGCTCTGACGCCGCCTCAGCAGGGCCCGGACCTGCTCGGGCTCGAGGAGCCCGGGCAGGCCCAGGTAGTCCTGCTCCTCGTCGCTGCCGACTCCGCCGGCGGTGCCGAACGAGGACCCGTCGTAGATCAGCCGGTCGAGCTCCGCGGAAGCCGAAAGCGCCTCGAAGCTCTTCTCCTGCTCGCCGGGCTCGTTCTCCGGGCGGTTGGCGCGCTCGACGAGGTCGTCGTCCCAGCCCTCCTCCGGCCGGTGCGGCTCGCCGAGCACGTGGTCGCGCTGGAGCTCCAGTTCGCTCGCGAGCGCGAGCAGCGACGGCACACTGGGCAGGAAGACGCTGGCCGTCTCCCCGGGCCGCCGCGACCGCACGAAACGTCCGACGGCCTGGGCGAAGAACAGCGGCGTCGCCGCGGACGTGGCGTAGACCCCGACGGCCAGGCGCGGCACGTCGACACCTTCGGACACCATGCGGACCGCGACCAGCCAACGGTCGTTCGACGCCGCGAAGGCGCTGATCCGGCCGGAGGCCTTGGGGTCGTCGGAGAGCACGACCGCCGGCTCCTCGCCGGCGACGCGGCGCAGGAGGGTGGCGTACGCCTTCGCGGTGGTGTGGTCGGTGGCGATGACGAGGCCACCGGCGTCCGGAACCCCGCTCGCCCGCAGCTGGGTCAACCGAGTGTCCGCCGCCCGGAGCACCGCGGGCATCCAGTCGCCCCTCGGGTCGAGGGCCGTGCGCCATGCGCGCGCGTTCTGCTCGGGGGTGAGCGGCTCGCCGAGGCGGGCGGTCATCTCCGCCCCCGCGCTCGTGCGCCAGCTCGCCTGCCCCGAGTAGGCCAGGAACACCACGGGCCGCACGACGCCGTCGGCGAGCGCGTCGGCGTACCCGTAGGCGTGGTCGGCGCTCGACCGCATGGCGCCCACCCCGTCCGGCTCGTACCGGACGAAGGGGATCGGGCTGTCGTCGGAACGGAACGGGGTGCCGGTGAGGGCGAGGCGGCGGGTGGCCCCGGCGAACGCCTCGCGGGTGGCCTCGCCCCAGGACTTCGCGTCCCCGGCGTGGTGGATCTCGTCGAAGACCACCAGCGTGCGGCGCCCCTCGGTGCGATTCATGTGCAGCACCGGGTGCGCCGCGACCTGGGCGTAGGTGACGGCGACGCCGTGGAAGTCCGGCGAGGCGCGCCCCACCGCGTTGGAGAACGCCGGGTCGATCGCGAGCCCGGCACGCGTGGCGGCCTCGGCCCACTGGTACTTGAGGTGCTCGGTCGGACAGACCACGGTCAGGGTGTCGACGGTGCGGTCGGCGAGCAGCTCCGCCGCCACCCGCAGGGCGAACGTCGTCTTGCCGGCACCCGGCGTGGCCACGGCGAGGAAGTCGCGCGGGCGGTCGGCGAGGTACCGCGTCAGGGCCCGCCGCTGCCAGGTACGCAGCGGCGGTTCGTCGCCCCTACTCGTCGTCGCCGCCGCCCTGCGGCATCTTGTTGAAGATCTCTTTGCACGCGGGGCACACCGGCGACCCGGGCTTGGCCGACCGGGTCACGGGGAAGGTCTCTCCGCAGAGCGCCACCACCATGGAGCCCATGACCGCACTCTCGGCCACCTTGTCCTTGCGGACGTAGTGGAAGACCTTCGGGTCGTCGTCGTTCGTGCGGTCGGTTCCCTGCGGGCGGACGTCGGGCAGCACCGCGGTCTGACTCATGGCCTCCATGATGCCCCACGAGCCTCCCGGGGGGAGCCCGCGACCCGGCGGTCAGCCGTCGGTGCCGGTCCGCGGCGGCGCGGGTTCCGAGGTGTCTTGCTGGGGCCGGTCCGGGCCGGCGGTTCGTGCGCTGCGCGCCTCCAGCACCTCGGCGGCCTCGATGATGTGGGCGTCGGACACCGAGGCCACTTGCTTCGCGCCACCGCGGTAGCGGCTCACCTTCTCCGCCTTCTTGGGCGGCCGGTCGTTGGCGATGAGCACCGCGACCCATGGCAGCGGCACCGACAGCACGATGAAGGCCACCGCGACGAGCGGCAGGTCGAAGTAGATCCCGAACACCCCGGCGAGCAGCAGGCACGGGATACGCATGGCCATGATCAGCGAGTAGCGCTTCTTGCGGGCGGCGAACTCGTCGTCGAACGACCGCGATGCCCCCGTGATGAGGACCGGATCGTTCTCCTGGTTGCGCACGGCGTACCTCCTGACGAGTCTCCCCAGAGACTCCCACGAGGGATGCCCGTGCGCAGGCCCCGCAACCGCCGATCGCGCCGCTCCGGGACGCGCGAGGTGGCACCACTGTTGCTACCTCGGTAGCATCTGGTGCATGAAGCTCAGTGTCAGCGTCTCCGAGGACGACGTGGCATTGCTCGACGAGTACGCCAGGACATCCGGCCTACGGTCCCGCTCCGCCGCCCTCCAGCACGCCATCCGCCTCCTTCGACACGCCGACCTCGAACAGGACTACGCGGCAGCGTGGGACGACTGGGAGTCTTCCGGTGACCGGGCCGCCTGGGAGGGCACGGTCGGCGACGGTCTCCACGATGCGGCGCGGTGAGGTTCGCCTGACCGACCTCGACCCGGCCCGCGGCAGCGAAGCGGATAAGCGGCGCCCGGCAATCCTCGTGAGCAACGATCGAGCCAATGCCACCGCTGCGCGACTGGGACGCGGCGTGGTCACGGTGGTCCCCCTGACGAGCAACGTCACGAGGGTCTTCCCGTTCCAGGTGCTGCTGCCCGCTGAGCTGACAGGTCTGCGGGTCGACAGCAAGGCGCAGGCCGAGCAGGTCCGCTCGATCGCGGTGGAGCGGCTCGGACCGGTCCTCGGCCGTCTTCCGGCCTCGGTCATGGGCCACCTCGAGGAGGCTCTTCGCTTGCATCTACAGCTGTAGCCCACGTCGACCCCACAGACCGCGGCCCCCGGCGCCACGAGGGAGCCGGGGGCCGGGTTCTGCGCGGCGGATGCTTGTCGGAACGATCACCGCGCGGCTCCGTGGGGCTACACCAGGACGAGTCCGCTGGCGGCGTCGAAGCGGCGGGCGGCGTCGCTCCAGTTGACGATGTTCCACCACGCCTTGACGTAGTCCGGCTTGACGTTGAGGTAGTCCAGGTAGAAGGCGTGCTCCCACATATCGAGCAGCACCACGGGCACGAGCGCCATCTGCAGGACGTGCCCGGCGAGATTGAACGCGAGGTTCTTCTCCCAGAGGTTCACCGTGGTGCCGATGGTGCCGGCCTCACGCGCCTCGGCCAGGGCATCGACGGCGCTGATCGGGCCGGTGACGTAGGTGTTGTGGTGCTTGTCGTGGTGCAGCTCCATGATCTTGCCGGAGATGTGCGGCTCGAGCGCGCATTACCCCGGCACCTCGCGGCCCATGCGTCCGGCCTGCGGGCGGCCCGGACGCGCGGGCCGACACCTCACGTGACGGGACCGTCGGGCAGCCGGACGAGGTAGGTGTCCATGATCCAGCCCTTGCGCTCGCGCAGGTCCGCACGCGTGGCGAGGATGCGCTGGCGCACCTCGCCCAGGCGCCCGGCGATCAGCGTCTCGTCGGGGGTCCCGAGGTAGGCACCCCAGAACACCTCGGCGTCGTCGGGCAGGTCCGCGGTCGCGTGGTGGGCGTTCCCGTCGAGCATGACGACGAGGTCGGCGTCGTCGGTCGGGGTGCCGGCGATGACCTGCCGCGCCGGTGTGACGACCACGGGGCGCCCGGTGCGCGTCATCGTCGTGCGGTGGGCGGCGGTGAGGGCCGCGGGCGCCCCGACGCCGGGCACCACCGTCCAGTCGAGGGCGAGGACGCCGCGCTCGACGATCCGGGCCACCGCGTCGACGGTGCCGTCGTAGATCCCGGGGTCGCCCCACGCGAGGAGGGCGACGCTCCCCCCCTCGGGCACCTCCGCCGTGATGAGCTCCTCGTACAGGAGCACCCGCTCGTCGCGCCAGGCCTCGGTGGTGGCGAGGTAGCGCGCCTCCTCGGTGGTGCCGCGGGGTCGGTACGCGTCGTCCCGGCGCACCACCCGGGCCCGGGGAGCGAACCGGGCCGCGATGTCGGCGCGCAGGTCGGTGAGCTCGTCGGCCCGGCCCCGCTTGTTCAGCAGGAGCACCACGTCGACCGACTCCAGCGTCTGGACGGCCTGCAGGGTCAGCTGCCGCGGGTCACCCGCCCCGATGCCGACGACGTGCACGGTCCTCATGCCGGCGAGCGTGCCAGGCGGCGTGCGGGGCACCGACGGCCCGCGGCCGGTCACTTCGTGGCGGCGGCCTTCCGGGCCTGCTTGACCTGTCGGACCTCGGCGAGGGTCGTCGCGTCCACCACGTCGGCGATCGAGCGGCGCGACCCGTCCTCGCCGTAGGCCCCGGCGGCCTCGCGCCACCCCTCGGGGGTGACGCCGCACTGCTTGCCGAGCAGCGCCGTGAAGATCTGGGACTTCTGCTTCCCGAACCCGGGGAGGGCGTTGAGGCGCCGCACCACGTCCGGACCCGACGCGGCGTCGGTCCAGATCCGCTCGGTGTCACCGTCGTAGTCGGCGACGATCGTGCGGGCGAGCGCCTGCACGCGCTCGGCCATCGACCTCGGGTAGCGGTGGAGCGCGGGCGGGCCCGTGAACGCCGCGACCAGCGCCTCGGTGTCGTAGCTGGCGAGCTTCTCGGCCGTGAGCTCCCCGATGCGCGCGGTGAGCAGGGCCGGCGAGGCGAACGCCCGCTCCATGGGGAACTGCTGGTCGAGCAGCATCCCGACGAGCAGGGCCAGCGGGTTCGCGCTCAGGACCGCGTCGGCGTCGGGGTCCTGGGCGAGCGTGAGGTCTCCCATGACCGCAGCCTCACACGACCGCGCTCATCCGGCGAGGGTCTTGGTGAGCACCGTGAACTCCAGATCGGCGCGGCGCGGTCGCCCGTACCGCTCGTCGCCGTACGGGAAGGGCAACGTCTCGCCGGTCTCGACGTAGCCGCGGCGCCGGTAGAAGGCGATGAGCTCGGTCCGCGCACTGATCACCGACATCTCGATCGCCAACGCCCCGTGCGTCCGCGCATGCTCCTCGGCCTCGGCGAGCAGGGTCGACCCGAGCCCGTGGCCCTGCAGGCCGGGCCGCACGGCGAAGGTCCCGAACTCCGCGACCGGGTCCCGCCGGGTCACCGCCGCGCAGCCGAGCAGCCCGGCCTCCGGGGACGCCGCCACGAGCACGGTGACGCCCCGGTCGGCGACGGTGGCGGCGAGCAGCTCCGGTGTGGTGCGGGAGCCGTCGAGCAGGTCGGCCTCGGTGGTCCACCCCGCACGGCTGGGCTCGCCCCGGTACGCCGTGTGCACGAGCTCCACGAGCGCGTCCACATCGCCGGGCGTGGCCGGCCGCAGGATCGGGGCCGGCTCGTTCACCCGCTCAGTGTGGCGCCCCGGCGGTGGCGGGGCGCGACGTCGTGATCGGGCCGCTCGACGAGGGGGACCCGCCGGGCCCACAGCGCGACGCCGTGGCGACGGATGAGGGTGGACACGCGGGCCGTCACGAGGGGATGGCGGACGGTGGCGGCGAGCAGGCCGCGGACCCCCGCCGGGCGGCGGCGGCCCCGCATCGTCGCAACGAACGGCGTCGTGCCGTCCTGCCGGAGCACGACGGTGACCGCGAGGGTGGCCCCCGGCTCGGGCACCCGCATGCGGTATTCGCCGGCCACGGTGAGGAACGGCGAGACGTAGAAGTCCTTGTCCACGCGCGCGCGGCCCTCGGCGTCGACGTCGAGCAGGTAGTGGTGACGCCCGCCGTAGGTGTTGTGCACCTCGGCGACGACGCACGCGAGCTCCCCCGAGGCGTGGTGGCACCAGTAGAGGGTGATCGGGTTGAACACGTAGCCGAGGACGCGGGCGTGGGCGAGCATGCGTATCCGGCCGCCGTCGAGGTCGACGCCGCGGGAGGCGAGGAAGTCCTCGAGGTTCGCCCGGATGGAGCACCGGGGGTCACCGAGGTGATCGGCGGCGGTGAAGCGGGCGAGCGGCGCCAGCACCCGCGGCAGCCCCACCGTGCCGGACGACCCGGGTATCGCGTCGAGGTCGACGAACCACAGGTACATGCGGTGGGAGAAGGCGCGGTCGATCCGCTCGGTGCGCCGGTGGGTGACCTCGACCTCGTACAGGGCGGGCGCCGCCCCGCCACCCGAGGTTCCCGGAGTGTTCACCACGCGACCCCCAGGGCCGCGGCAGCGCGGACCCCCGAGGCGCAGCCGTCCTCGTGGAAGCCCCAGCCGTGGTAGGCGCCGGCGAACGCGAGCCGGTGGGTGTTCAGCTCCGGCAGCCGGCGCTGCGCCGCGACCGAGGCCGGCGTGTAGGCGGGGTGCTCGTAGGACATGCGCGCGAGCACCGTCGAGGGGTCGACGCGGTCGGTGGCGTTGAGGGTGACCACGTACGTCGGGTCCCCGGGCCCGCGGGGCAGGCGCTGCAGCCGCGTCATGTCGTAGCTGACCAGCACCCGCGGGTCGTCGGGGACGCGCAGGAGGTTCCACGCGGAGCGGGCGCCCTCAGCGCGCGGGAGCACCGAGGTGTCGGTGTGCAGCCAGGTCTCGTTCGACGAGTAGGCGAACGCGCCGAGGACTGCGCGCTCGGCGTCGGTGGGGGTGGCGAGCAGTTCCAGCGCGGTGGGCGCGTGGGTGGCGACGACCGCCCGGTCGAAGCGGTGCGCGGCGTCGGCGTCGTCGCGGATCTCGATCGAACCCGGGCCGTCGCCCGTGCGCCCCACCGCCCGGACCGGCGTCGACATCTCGACGGCCGAGAGACCCTTGGCCGCCTGCTCGACGTAGCGCCGGGAGCCTCCGACGACGGTCCTCCACCGGTGCGAGCCGCCGACGGCGAGCAGCCCGTGGTTGGCCAGGAAGGTGAACAGGTAGCGCGCCGGGTACTGCATCGACAGCTCTGGGCCCGAGGACCACACCGCCGAGACCACGGGGACGGCGAACATCTCGACGAAGTAGGTCGAGAAACGGTGGTGGGCGAGGAACTCGCCGAGCGTTGCGTCGCCGGCGAGCGACGAGCGGCCGTCGAGCACGCGATGGGCGGCGCGATGGAAGCGCAGGACCTCGCCGAGCATGCGCACGTAGCGGGGGTTCACGGCGTTGCGTGGACGTGCGAACAGCCCCCGCACGCCGCGGGCTCCGGCGTACTCCAGGCCCGAGGCGTCGTCGCGGACGCTCATGGTCATCTCGGAGTCCTGGGTGGCGACGCCGAGCTCGCCGAACAGCCGGATCAGGTTCGGGTAGGTCGCCGCGTTGTGGACGATGAACCCGGAGTCCACGCCCCCGACCGGGAGGTCGTGGGTGTGCGCGTGGCCGCCGAGGCGGTCCTCGGCCTCGAAGAGGGTCACGTCGTGGTGCTGCTGGAGCACGTAGGCGGCGGTGAGGCCGGCGACCCCGGACCCCACGACCGCCACCCGCTCACGTCCGGGATCGGACAACGCGCGCCTCCTAGTGGCTGGCGAGGGGCACCGACAGGCCGCCGGGAGCGCCGGCCGCCATGGCCTTCGCGACCCCGTCGTCGAACGGTTCGAGGTCGAGGCAGGCGGCGCGAACCGGGTGACCAGCCCGTGCCACTCCCCCGCCCGCCGCAGCATGGCGTGGCCGTCGCCCTGCACGTCGAACCGGGCCACCCGGTCCGACACCGTAGCCGCCTGGCGCGCGTACCACAGCGAGAGTGCCGGGTCGGTCATCCGCTCGCGATCGCCGTGCGCGACGAGCAGCGTCTGGCCCCGCCCGCCGCGGGCCTGCCCGAGGTGGCGCCACGGCTCGCCGCGCTCGATCCAGGGCGCGAGCGCGGCGATGCCGACGACCGAGGGGTCGTCGCCGACGCGCAGGGCCGCCCGCGCGCCCATGGAGTGCCCGACGAGGACGACGGGTACGTCGCGGTCGTGGCGGCGGCGCAGCTCGTCGAGGGCCCAGCGAGCGTCGACGACGGGGTCGAGGTCGGGGGCGTTCCAGCCGCGGTAGCGGTAGCGCAGCAGCCCGACGTCGACCCCACGCCGCGCCCCGGCGCGGGCGAGCGACTGCCCGAAGGGCACCATCCGCAGCCACGACAGCCGCAGCCCGTCCGCCGGGTCGCGGCCGTTCGGCCGTCCTCCGTGCAGGACGACGACCGCGCCGCGGACGGGCGCCGCGGGCGGGGCGCCGGCGGGGTCGAGCCGGGGGAGGGTGGTCATGTCACCATCCTGCGGCGCCGGTGCGCGGGAGCGGACGGCGAGGACCACCGCCGGTGGCGAGTGTCACCGCTCCCCGCGATCCGTCGCCCATGCAGCCGGAGGGGAAGGTCCGAACTCCTCGCCGGTGCCACCGCGAAGGCCTGCCGACACCCCGTCGACCGACGAGGGGTCGAACGACGAAGGGACCGGAACATGAAGGTCGGAGACCTCGCGCCCGACTTCACCCTCGCCGACGACACGGGCACCGAGCGCACCCTGTCGACGATGCTGGCCGACGGACCGGTCGTGCTGTTCTTCTACCCGCTCGCGTCCTCCGGCGGGTGCACCGCCGAGAGTTGCCGGTTCCGGGATCTCGCGAGCGAGTTCGCCGAGTTCGGCGCGCAGCGGGTCGGCATCAGCGCGGACTCGGTGGAGAAGCAGCGCACGTTCTCCAGCGTGAACTCGTTCGACTTCCCGCTGCTGTCCGACCCGGGCGGCGTCGTCGCCAAGCAGTTCGACGCCAAGCGCTCCTGGCTGCCGATGCTGCCGGTGAAGCGCCGGACGTTCGTGATCGACACCGACCGACGCGTCCTGGAGGTCATCTCGAGCGAGTCGAAGATGGACGTGCACCCCGACGGTGCGCTCCGGGTGCTGCGCGACCGCGCGGCCTGATCGGCGGAGCTGACGGCTCAGGTCGCCCGGGCCGGCTTCGACCCGGGTGGCAGGGGAAGGAAGCCCGAGGTGTTGGCGACGTACTCGTCGTAACCCGGCCGGTCCGACATCGACTTCTCGGTGAGCTCCTTGCCCGTCACGCTGACCAGCAGATAGGTCATCAGGGCGGGGCCGACGACGGTGACCAGCGCGGCCGGGTGCCCCGCGGCCACCACGAAGATCCCCCACCAGACGCACATGTCGCCGAAGTAGTTGGGGTGCCGCGTGTAGCGCCAGAGTCCCGACGACAGGACCTTCCCCTTGTTGTCCGGGTTCGCCTTGAACCGCTGGAGCTGGGCGTCGCCGACGGACTCGAAGACGAAGCCCACGAGCCAGAGCACCGCCCCGACCACCACCACCGCGGTCACCGTCGACGCCCGCACCATGGCCGCGAGGACGGGCAGCACGACGACCAGCATCACGCCCGCCTGCGGCAGGTAGACCTTGCGCAGCACCGTCGCGGTGATCGCGCCGGGGACGTGGTCGTCGCCGAGCATCGCCGAGTAACGCGGGTCCTCGCCCTTGCCGTGGTTGCGCCAGGCGAGATACCCGCCGAGGCGGAGGCCCCACAGCGTGGGCAGGATCAGCACGATGAGGCGCACCGTCGGGTCCCCGACCCCGAGCACCCCGCTGACCACGTAGGCGACGACGGCGATCGCGACGAAGCCGAGCCCCCAGGTGACGTCGACGACGGCGTGCCGGCCGCTCGCCCGGGCCACGACGAGGGTGAGGGCGAAGGCCACGACGACGACGGCGGCCGCGGCGGCCAGCAGCAGGCCGGCCGCCGCCCAGTCGAATCCGGGTGCAGGAGTGCTCACGGAGCGGTGGTACCCGCCGCGGCGTCGCCGCTCGCGGGTGTACCCGATCCGGGGGCGCCCTCGCCGTGCGTGGGCTCCCAAGGGGCGCGAGTCGGCGGCATCGGGCTCCGTCCGGTCGTCGTGGGGCGGACCGCGAGGATCTGGTCGACCCCCATCCGGTTCTCCTCGAAGGCCAGCGCGCCGCCCACGAGGTAGAGCCGCCACATCCGGGCGCCGTTCTCCCCCACCAGCGCGACCGCCTCGTCCCGGTGCGATTCGAGCGCGGCGAGCCAGGCCCGGATCGTCGGGACGTAGTGCTCGCGCATCACGTGGACGTCGCGGACCTCCAGGCCGGCGAGCTGGAGGAAGGTCACCGTGTCGCCGACCGGCCGCATGACCATGTCCGGAGTCACGTAGGTCTCGATGAAGGCGCCGCCGCCGGGGTGGTTCGCGCCGCGGCTCATCTGTTGCACGAGGGCGCGCCCCCCGGGACGCAGCGCGCCGAACAGCGTCGCGGCGAAGGCCGGGTAGTACTCGTCGCCGACGTGCTCGCCCATCTCGATGGATGCTACCGCGTCGAAGACGCCGTCGGCGCCGGTGATCCGGGTGGCGATGTCGCGGTAGTCGAGCAGGTCGACCTGGACGCGGTCGGCGAGTCCTGCGGCGCGGATGCGCCGGTTGACCTGGTCGCGCTGCTGCGCGGAGATCGTCACCGCGCGGACCGAGGCGCCGTGCTCGCGGGCGGCGTGGAGGGCCAGCGACCCCCAGCCGCAGCCGACGTCGAGCAGTCGGCTCCCCGGCCCGAGGTCCAGCTTGCGGCAGATCAGCTCCAGCTTGGCGTGCTGGGCGGCCGCGAGCCCCTCGGTGGTGGGCGCGGCCGACGACACGTCCCCGCTCGCCGCGCGCCAGTAGCCCGAGGAGTAGGCCATCGACGCGTCGAGCAGCAGCTCGTAGAAGTCGTTGCCCGCGTCGTAGTGGTGGGCGATGATGGTCCGGTCGCGCCGCTTGCTGTGCAGACGTCCCGTCACGCGGATGGCCTCGGGGGGCGGTGCCGGCCGGGGTCCGAGCAGACCCAGGCGCAGGGCCGTCAGGGCGAGCCCGGGAAGCTCTCGGGCTGGCGGCCGCCGGGCGCGCAGCGCGCCGTCGCGCACGAGGCCCCACATGCCCGCGAGCGCCTCGCCGAGGTCGCCGTCGACGTCGAGGTCGCCGGAGACGTAGGCGTGGGCGAGGCCCATCTCGCCGGGCTGCCAGAGCAGCCGGCGCAGGGCGCGGCGGTGACGGAGGATTACCGTCGGCCCGTCCCCCGGGCCGGCCTCGCTGCCGTCCCACGCGCGGATGCGGACCGGCAGGGCCCCCTCGACGAACGCACCGACGGCCCGGGCCACCTGCCCCGCCGCCCGTCCGGATCGCTCCCGAGATCGCCTCACCCTCCGGCCCCTCTCCTTCGGTGTCGCGGAGATGATCGCCCCTCGGTGCGCCCCGGTTCGACCTCGCCCGCTTGTCACGGTCTGGTCCGGCGATCCAGGCCGACCGTGCTCATGTCGCTGCCCGACCGTGTCGCAGCGTGGCAGCGCCGTGCTCCAGGCCGACGTCGCCGTCGGACTAGTCTGGTTCCTGCTCATCGGCGGAGTGGTCCACACCGTCGAGCTGGCCACGCAACGGGGCGACGCCGCGATCCTGGCGGGCCAGACCCTCGTCGTCCCGGGCATCGTGTGGAAGGCGCTTGGCTGGCTCTCGCCCTCGTGAGCCTGGTGGTCGGCGGGCGGCCGCTCCTCGTGCCCGCGGTCTCCTAGAGACCTCCACCCACACGCGACGGACCTCAGACGCGACATGATCCGCGGCATGGGAGAGCACCGCATCGTCCGTCGCCTGGCCCAGGGTCATGATCGACGGCCGCCCGGCCGGCCGATGCGGGTCTGGCGGCGGATCGCCGTGACGGCGAGCTACCCGCGGCGTCGGCGCGGATTCTGGTACGGGTTCGCGATCGACGTGCTGTGGCCGGTCCTCGCGCTGGTGGCCCGCTGGGACTTCCGCGGCGGCCGCCACGTCCCCGCGTCCGGGGGCGCCCTGCTCGCGGTGAACCACCTCTCCCACGTCGACCCGATCGTCCTCGTCGCCTACGGCCTGGCGCAGGGACGGGTCGCGCGGTTCCTCGCCATGTCGGAGTTGTGGACGATGCGGGTGGTCGGGGCCCCGCTGCGCGGCGGGAAGCACATCCCGGTCGACCGGGGCGCATCGGGTCTGGAGGCCTACCGTGCCGCCGTCGACGCCGTGCGTCGCGGCGAGCTCGTCGTGATCTACCCGGAGGGCGGCTTCGCCGAGGACAACGACGGCTGGCCGCGGCCGGCCCGCACCGGGATCGCACGCATCGCGCTCGAGACCGGCGCGCCGGTGATCCCCGTGGCGCAGTGGGGCAGCAACCACCTGCTGCCGCCCACGGCCAGGGTCGGCCGGCTCGTACCCCGCGCGACCCTGCGGGTGCTCGCCGGCGCACCGGTGGATCTCACGGGCCGGCCGGGCTCGAGGACCGCGCTGCGCGAGGCCACCGACCGGATCATGGAGCGGATCCGGGACCAGCTCGGCGAGCTGCGCGGCGAGGTCCCCCCGGAGACACCCGCCGCCCGGCCCGCGGGCGAGCCGGGCTGAGCGAACGGGCACCTCGCTCCCGTGTGCCCGGGCCGGGTCGGCCCGTCAGACGTTCGGGTTGACCTGCTTCTGCATCTCCTCGACGACGGTCGGGTCAAGCAGCGTCGACGTGTCCCCGAGCTCCTCGCCCTCGGCGATGTTCTTCAGCAGCCGTCGCATGATCTTGCCCGAGCGGGTCTTCGGCAGGTCGGGCGCGAAGATGACCTCGGCCGGGCGGGCGAGCTTGCCGATCTGCTTGGCCACGTGCTCGCGCAGGACCTGCTGCAGCTCGGCGGTGCCCTCCTTGTCCCCGATCAGGGACACGAAGGCCACGATCGCCTCGCCGGTGTCGGGGTCCTTGCGGGAGGCGACGGCGGCCTCGGCCACGTCGGCGTGTTCGACCAGCGCGCTCTCGATCTCGAAGGTCGAGAGGCGGTGACCGGACACATTGGTGACGTCGTCGATGCGGCCCATGAGGATGATGTCGCCGTCGTCGTCGTACTTGGCGCCGTCCCCGGCGAAGTACGCGTCGGAGTACTTGGACCAGTAGGTCTCGCGGAAGCGCTCGTCGTCCTTGTAGAGCCCGCGCATCATGCCCGGCCAGGGCGCGGTGAGCACGAGGTTGCCGGCTTCGTTGCGGCCCAGTTCGTTGCCCTCGTCGTCACGGACCTGCGGGCGCACACCCGGGAACGGCTGCTGGGCCGAGCCCGGCTTGAGCGTGGTGATGCCCGGGAGCGGCGTGATGAGGATGTGTCCGGTCTCGGTCTGCCACCAGGTGTCCATGATCGGCGCGGAGCCGCCCCCGACGTGGTTGCGGTACCACTCCCACGCCTCGGGGTTGATCGGCTCCCCCACGCTGCCCAGCATCGTGATCGACGACAGGTCGTGGCTGTCGGCGTACTGCTCGCCCCACTTCATGTGCGAACGGATCGCGGTGGGCGAGGTGTAGAGGATCGTCACCCCGTACTTCTCGATGATCTTCCACCAGACGTCCTTGTCCGGGTAGCCGGGCGTGCCCTCGAAGAGCACCGAGGTGACGCCGTTGGCCAGCGGGCCGTAGGTGATGTAGCTGTGCCCGGTGATCCAGCCGACGTCGGCCGCGCACCAGTAGATGGAGTCGTCCTTGACGTCGAAGACGAGGTTGAGGGTCGTGGTGACGCCGACCAGGTAGCCGCCGGTCGTGTGGACGACGCCCTTGGGCTTGCCGGTGGAACCCGAGGTGTAGAGCAGGAAGAGCAGATCCTCGGAGTCCATGGGCTCGCAGGGACAGCTCTCGCGGTCGGAGGACACGTCGGCGACAAGGTCGTCGTAGTAGACGTCGCGGTCGGACATCGGGATGTCCGCCCCGCTGCGCCGCACGACGACGACCTTCTGGATCGTCGTCTCGCCGGCGTCGAGGCCCTCGTCGGCGCTGATCTTCTGATCGCCCGCCTTGCCGCCGCGCATCGCCTGGTCCTGGGTGACGAGGACCTTGCACTCGAGGTCGTTGCAGCGGTCGGCCACGGACTTGCCGCTGAACCCGCCGAAGATCACCGTGTGCGGCGCGCCGAGGCGGGCGCAGGCGAGCATCGCCACGATCGCCTCGGGAATCATCTGCATGTAGATCCCGACGGGTACGCCCTTGCCGACGCCGAGCTTCTTCAGCCCGTTGGCGAACGTGACGACCTGCTCCTGCAGCTGCGCGTAGGTGATGTCGCGCGCCTCGGAGGAGTCCGGCCCGTCGTCGGGCACGACGTGCAGTGCGACCTTGTCACCCTTGCCGCCCTCGACGTGCCGGTCGACGCAGTTGTAGCAGGCGTTGAGCTTGCCCCCGACGAACCACTTGGCGTACGGCAGGTTCCACTCGAGGACGGTGTCGTAGGGGGTGGACCAGTCGATGCGCTGCTTCGCCTGGGAGTCCCAGAACTCCTCGAGACCCTGCTCCTTCATCTCCGGACGAGCGTTGGCGCTCTTCGCCAGCTCCGGGTCCGGCGGGTAGGTGTTGCCGCCCGAACTCGTGGTGGCGGTCGACGAGCCCTGCTCCGACATCCGCTGGCCCTCTCTTCGAAGTGGCGTGCGGCACCGGACGCGGCCGTCAGCGAGGACCAGCGCCGCGATGCGTTGTGCGCAGCGTCACGCATCACCGGGGCCGGTGCAACCTCTTCCGCGAGGTGCGGGCGCGGACACCCTCAGGTCACATGGGGTCCGCCGGATCCGGATGTGGTGATCACCCGATGACGCCCGGCATGATCATCCCAGACCTCGACGACGCGGTGTGCGACGCCCTCGCCCAGGCGCTCGCGCGGGGCCGGTTCACGGTGGACGGGGTCGCCGGACTGCTCGGGCCCCTCGCCCGCGCCGCGCTCGACCGGGGCGAGCCGGAGCCGGCGGCGCGGGGGGACGCTGGTGCGCCTCGACGGACCGCAGTGGCGCCACGACGTGGACAAGCTCGGGGAGGCGCTGCTCGCAGGCTGCCGCGGTCACCTGCGGATCGCCGACCTCCTCGACCTGCTCGCGCTCGCCCACGGACGCGACGCCGGCAAGCTGGCCGCGGCCGCGTTGCCGGTGGTCCACGACCTCGTGCTCCACGGGATGTTCGAGCCCGGACCGGTGTCCTGAGCCGTGGCCCGTCCGGTGGACGCCGACGCGAGTTGCGTCACGGTCACCGTCGTCACGCGTCAGAACCCTCACATACGGCTACCCGCTCAGGAGTCCTACCGGTGGGAACGATCGCGGGCACGGGGGCGTTCGAGAAGGTGACGCGGCGCGACAGTCCAGCGCTGCGCGAGGAGGAAGCAATGACGGCGACACTCGCACCCGAGACCGCCTCGTCGACCGGGTCACTCGCGCCGACCGGCATGCTGGAGAGCGACCTCGACGCCCAGGGACCCGCCGCCGACCTCGTCCGTGTCTACCTCAACGGTATCGGAAAGACGGCGTTGCTGACGGCCGCCGACGAGGTGGAGCTCGCCAAGCGCATCGAGGCCGGGGTGTACGCCGCCCACCTGCTCGAGACCACCGGCGAGACCACCGACGACCCCTCGCCCGCCCCCGCCACCGATCTGCGCATGATCGTGCGGGACGGGCGCCGCGCCCGGGCGCACCTGCTGGAGGCCAACCTGCGGCTGGTCGTCTCGCTGGCCAAGCGCTACACCGGTCGCGGGATGCCGCTGCTCGACCTCATCCAGGAGGGCAACCTGGGGCTGATCCGCGCCGTCGAGAAGTTCGACTACGCGAAGGGCTTCAAGTTCTCCACCTACGCCACCTGGTGGATTCGGCAGGCCATCACCCGCGGCATGGCCGACCAGGCCCGCACCATCCGCCTGCCCGTCCACCTCGTCGAGCAGGTCAACAAGCTGGCCCGCATCAAGCGGGACCTGCACCAGGCGCTCGGGCGCGAGGCGACCACCGAGGAGCTCGCCGAGGAGTCGGGCCTGCCGGTGGACAAGGTCTCCGACCTGCTCGACCACAGCCGCGACCCGGTGAGCCTGGACATGCCGGTCGGCTCCGAGGAGGAGGCGCCCCTGGGCGACTTCATCGAGGACGCCGAGGCTACCGACGCCGAGTCGACGGTCATCTCCGGCCTGCTGCACGACGACATGCGCCGGGTGATCGGCACCCTCGACGAGCGCGAGCAGAACGTGATCCGGCTGCGCTACGGCCTCGAGGACGGGCAGCCGCGCACGCTCGACCAGATCGGCAAGCGCTTCGGCCTGTCCCGCGAGCGGGTGCGGCAGATCGAGCGCGAGGTCATGTCCAAGCTGCGCGAGGGGGACCGCGCGAGCCGGCTCAAGTCGTACGCGACCGCCTGAGGTCCCCGTGGCCGGAGGCCTCAGCGCAGCCGGCGCGGCCCGGCGTCGCGGGGTCCGGGTGGGGGTCCGAGCACCACGCGCAGGCCGGTGGGGTGCGCGCCGCGCGCGGCCGCGAGCACGGGGTCGAGGGTCAGTGACCGGATCTCCGGTACGGCGTCGACCAGGCGACCGACCCGGATCACCAAGTCCTCCAGGGCCGCGAGGTCGACCGGGTGCGCCCCGCGGTAGCCGTCGAGCAGGGGCGCCGCCCGCGGGGCCCGCACGAGGGTCGCCGCGTCCACCGTGGACAGCGGCGCCGCCCGGAAGGCCCGGTCGGACAGCAGCTCGGTGACCACGCCCGCCAGCCCGAACGACACCAGCGACCCGAACGACGGGTCGTCGCGCACCTCGACGACGCACGCGATACCTGCCGGGGTCTGGACCTGGACGTAGGCGTCGGCGGCCCCGGACAGCTCGACGAGCGCGCGGTACGCCGACGCCACCGACTCAGCGTCGGTGAGCCCCACCCGCACGCCCGGGGTGTCGATGCGGTGACGCCACTGCCGGGCGACGGCCTTCACCACCACCGGCCCGCCCATCGCGGCGGCGGCGGCCGTCGCCTCCTCGGCCGAGCGGACCGCCCGGAAGGGGGCCACGGTGATGCCCGCGTGGCGCAGCAGCTCGTCGGCCTGCTCGTTCGAGAGCACCGTCGCCACCTCGTGGTCGACGGCGGCGACGAACGCCCGCGCGGCGTCGAGCTCCATCCCCGCCGGCGTGACGAACTCCCCGACCGGGCGCGCGAGCCACTGCGTGTAGCGGACAGTGCGGGCCAGGGCAAGGACCGCGCGCTCCGGCGTCGGGTAGGACGGCACGCTCCCCCGCGCGGGGACCGCGGCGCCGCCGTGCGCCGGCTCCGACGCCACGAGGAGCGCCGGGGGAACGCCCGCGGACGCGAGGAACGTCGTCGTCACCGGCTTGCCCGCGCCGGTCGGGCCCGCGGTGCCGACCGGATCGCCCGTTCCTCCCGAGCCCCGGACCGCGTCGGCCAGCGCCCGGGCGTGGGCGGTGCCGTCGGTGGCGACCGGGGGCACGAACACGACGACGAGGGCGTCGCACCCGTCGTCGTCCAGGAGCTCCGAGACCGCCGCCGCCAGCTCCTCGGGACCCGCACCGCTCCCGACGTCGATCGGGGACCGCGCGAGGTACAGGCCCTGGGCCAGGGCGACGTCGGCGGCCAGGACGCCGAGCGCACTCGAGTTCCCGACGATCCCCAGGCGCGGTCCCGACGGCAGGGGCTGGTGGGCGAGCAGCAGGGCCACGTCGAACAGCTCGTCGACCGAGTCGACCCGGATCACCCCGGACTGGTCGAAGACCACCGAGACGCCCGCCTCGTCGAGCGGCGAGGTCGTCGCGGCCAGCCCGGGAGTCGCGCCCGCGTGTCGCCCGCTCTTCACCGCCACCACCGGCTTGCGCCGCGCCAGCCGCCGCGCGACCCGCGCGAACTTGCGGGGGTTGCCGAAGCTCTCGAGGTAGAGCAGCACGACATCGGTGTCGGGGTCGGTGTCCCAGTACTGCATGAGGTCGTTGCCCGAGAGATCGGCGCGGTTGCCGGCCGAGACGAACGTGGAGAGCCCGAGGCGGCGCTGGGCGGCCCCGGCGAGAATCTGGATGCCGAGGGCGCCGGACTGGCAGAAGAAGCCGACGCGCCCCGGTGGGGGCAGGGCCGGGGCGAGGGAGGCGTTGAGGCGCACCGCGCGGTCGAGGTTGACGATGCCGAGGGCGCTCGGCCCGATCAGGCGCATCCCGTTCGCGCGGGCGGCGAGCACGAGGTCGCGCTGGCGGGTCCGGCCGACCTCCCCCGTCTCGCCGAACCCCGAGCTGACCACGACCAGTCCCTTGACGCCCTTGGCCAGGCAGTCGTCGACCACGCCGGGCACCTCCTCGGGAGGCACGGCGAGCACCGCGAGGTCGACCTCGTCGGGGATGTCGAGCACGGTCGCGTGGGCGCGGACCCCATGCACCGACCGCGCCTCGGGGTGCACCGGGTAGACCGGACCGGTGAACTCCCCGCCCAGCAGGTTCGCCAGGAGCACGTGGCCGATCTTCGCCGTGTCCGCCGAGGCCCCGACCAGCGCGACCGACCGCGGCCGCAGGACGTTGGAGACGCTGCGCCCCTCCGCGGCCTGCTCGCGGGCGAGCTGCACCTCCACCGAGCGCGGGGTCGACGCCACGTCGAACTCCAGGTGCAGCGTCGACCCGTCGAGCGAGCGCTTCACCTCGTAGCCGGCCTCCCGGAACACCCGGACCATCCCGCGATTCTCGGTGAGCACCTCGGCCACGAAGCGGGTGATGCCCACCTCGCGAGCCGCGGCCGCCAGGTGCTCGAGCAGGATCGACCCGAGGCCCCGCCCCTGGTGGTCGTCGCGGACGACGAAGGCGACCTCGGCCGAGCGGGGCGCTCCCGGGTCCCCCCGTCCCGCGCCGGGGGGACCGGACTCCGGGAGACCCATGTACTGGCCGATGGCGATGATCTCGCGCCCCAGTAGGCACAACAGCCCGACCCGGTCGTGGTAGTCGACCTCGACGAAACGCCGCAGGTCGCGCGGGGGGATCCGCGGGTAGGGGCTGAAGTAGCGGTAGTAGCGGGTGCGGTCGGAGAGCTGCGCGTGGAAAGCGACGACGGCGTCCGCGTCGGCGGCGGTGATGGGCCGCAGGTGCGCGGTCGCCCCGTCGGAGGCGAGGACGTCGGCCTCCCAGTGCGCCGGGTACGGCGCGGTCGGGATGACGCGCATCGACACGGTCGTCGGGTCGGGTCCGTCGCGGTCCGTCTCGCCCTCCGGGCCGTCCTCCGCCCCGCCCTGCACAGCCTCGCCCACGACCGCACCTCCTCGTCCACCGGTCAGTTCCGGACGCTCTGCGGCTCGAGCCCGTGCAGCGGGAAGACCGCTCGGCGGGTGTCGAGGACGAACCGGTCGACGTCGAGCTCGGTGTAACCCTCCCAGGGCGTCCAGTCGGTCGGCGCGCCCTCGGTCATCGAGGTCGGCAGGCGGGTCCGCGTGAGCGTCGAGGCGTAGGCGGTCCAGTCGGCGGGGACCGGCGTGGCCGGGTCGAGGTCCCGGTCGAGGACGGTGGCGAGCAGGTGCGTCCACGAGCGCGGGACGGTGCGGAAGAGTCCATAGCCCCCGCCGCCGAGCGCGAGCCATTTCCCGCCGGTGTGCTCCTCGGCGAGGGCGCGGCAGGCCCGGTAGATGGCGCGGTGCCCGTCGACCGTCAACGACAGCTCGGCCAGCGGGTCCTCGTGGTGGGTGTCGGCACCGTTCTGGGTCACCAGGATCTGCGGCTCGAACGCCCCCAGCAACGACGGCACGACCGCGTGGAAGGCCCGCAGCCAGGCCGGGTCGCGCGTGCCCGGGGGCAGCGCGAGGTTCACGGCGGTGCCCGACGCGGGGCCGTCGCCGAGCTCCGACGGGTAGCCGGTGCCCGGCCACAACGTCCGGGGGTGCTGGTGCAGGGAGATGGTCATGACCCGGTCGTCGTCGTAGAAGGCGTTCTGCACCCCGTCGCCGTGGTGGACGTCGGTGTCGATGTAGACGATGCGGTCGTACCCGTGGTCGAGCAGCCAGGAGATCGCGACCGCGCAGTCGTTGTAGACGCAGAAGCCCCACGCGTGGTCGGCCATGGCGTGGTGCAGCCCGCCGGAGATGCTCACCGCCCGGTCGGCGCGGCCCTCGGCGATCTCGCGGGCCGCGGCGATCGAGCCCCCGCACACGAGGGCGCTCGCCTCGTGCATCCCCTCGAAGATCGGGTTGTCGGAGGTGCCGAGCTGGTGGGCGGCGTCCGCCCCTCGCTGTGGGGCCACCCGCACCGCTTTCAGGTAGGACGCGAGATGGATGCGCCGGAGCTCCTCGTCGGGAGCGGGCGTGGGCGCCAGCAGGTCCACCCCGTCGAGGACGCCGAGGCCGCGGGCCAGCCGCATCGTGAGGTCGAGCCGGACGGGGTGCAGCGGATGGGACTCCGCGAGCTTGTAGCCGAGCAGGGCGTCGTCCCACACCACCGTCGGGCGCATACCGGGGACGCTACCCACGACCTCCGACTTCGACCGTCATCCGGTGCCGGTCCCCGGATCGGCACCAGTCTCCACCGGCCGGCGGGCGGCGCACCAGTGCGACCACGAGCCCACGTAGAGCGCCACCGGGGCGTCCGGGCCGCGCAGCCCGGCGAGCTCGGCGGCCAGCACGAGCATGGTCGCGCTCACGCCGGAGCCGCAGTAGGCCCCGACGGCGGGCCCGGCCACGCCGGCGGCGCCGGGCGCGGGGCCCTCGGTGTACGGACCGAGGAGCTCGGCGAGCTCGCCGGGCGGGCGGTACCGGCCGTCCGGACCCAGCAGCGTCGACGCGGGCACGTTGCGCGCGCCGGGCACGTGCCCGGCGACGGGGTCGACGGGTTCGTTCTCCCCGGCGAACCGCTGCGGCGCGCGGGCATCGAGCAGCGCCCCCCGCTCCCCGAGCGCGGCCGCGGTGTCGGCGACGAGCACGGGCATCGCCCCGGCGGCGACGGCCACGTCGCCCATCGGACGCCCACCGCCCGTCGTGCTCTGCTCGCCCCCGCCGGCGATCCACGCCGGCCAGCCGCCGTCGAGCACCCGGACCCGGTCGGCGGGCAGCCCCGCCCACCGCAGGACCCACCAGGCCCGGGCCGCCGCCATCGCGTCCCCGCCGTCGTAGACCACCACCGAGGAGCGACGCCCGACGCCCACGCGTCGCAGGGTCTCCTCCAGGTCGTCGGGGTCGGGCAGGGGGTGTCGCCCCGCCGGACCCGGGCGGCCGGCGAGCTCGGCGTCGAGGTCGACGAACACGGCCCCGGGGATGTGGCCGGCGTCGAAGTCCTCCTCCCCCGAGGGCCCGCCGAGGTGCCACCGGACGTCGAGCACCACCGGGGCCGCGGCCGGGTCACCGAGCGCCGCGCGGAGCTCCCCGGCGTCGAGGGTCGGGCGGGGGACGGACCGAGTCGACAGGGCGGTGACCACCCCCCGATGGTGCCCGACGCCGTCGTGGAGCGCTCCCGACCCCGGATCGCCCTGAGTACGCTGACCGCAGGTGAAAGGGGTGGCGGATGAACGACCTCATCGACACCACGGAGATGTACCTCCGCACCATCTACGAGTTGGAGGAGGAGGGCATCGTCCCACTCCGGGCGCGGATCGCCGAGCGGCTCGAGCAGAGCGGCCCGACGGTGAGCCAGACGGTGGCCCGGATGGAACGTGACGGGCTGCTGCACGTGGCCGGCGACCGTCATCTCGACCTCTCCGACGCCGGGCGCGAGAAGGCCGTCTCCGTGATGCGCAAGCACCGCCTCGCCGAGCTGCTGCTGGTGAACGTCATCGGGCTGGAGTGGGAGCACGTCCACGCCGAGGCCTGTCGGTGGGAGCACGTGATGAGCGACGCGGTGGAACGCAAGCTCTTCGCCCTGCTCGGGGAGCCGTCGGTGTCGCCCTACGGCAACCCCATCCCGGGCCTGGACCAGCTGCGCGGCGAGGGCACCGGCGCCCCGGTGCGCACGGCCACCCCCGACGAGTCCGGCCTGGTGCGCCTCGACGAGTTCGCCCGCGGCGGGGGCGGCACGGTCGTCATCCGCCGGATCGCCGAGCATGTGCAGCTCAACGAGGCGCTCATGGCCGACCTGAAGTCGGCCGGGGTGCTGCCGGGCAGCGACGTCGATGTGTTGGCCATCCCTCGCTTCGGCGACGCCGTCGACATCGGGCACGACGGCACGAGGTCGCAGGTCGATCCGCTCGTGGCGCACGCGGTGCTGGTGCGGGCGACGCCGTGACCGTGTCCGGCTCCCGTCCTTCGGGTCGCCGGGTCCATGGTCGACACTGACCGCATGAAGCTGCTCGTCACCGGCGGCGCGGGCTACGTGGGCAGTGTCTGCACCGAACACCTCCTCTCCGCCGGGCACGACGTCGTCGTGCTCGACGACCTCTCGACCGGCCACCGCGACGGCGTCCCAGCGCGCGCGGAGTTCGTCGAGGGTGACGTCGCCGTCGTCGCCGACCCCGTGCTCGGCGACGCCGCGGCGACCGGGGCGCCGTTCGACGGGGTGCTGCACTTCGCGGCGCGCTCGCTGGTCTCCGAGTCCGTGACCGACCCGGCCGGCTACTGGCACGGCAACGTCGTCACCTCGATCCGGCTGCTCGACGCCGTGCGCCGCCACCGCGTCCCGCGGCTGGTGTTCTCCTCCACCGCCGCGACCTACGGCGAGCCCGCGTCCTCGCCGATCACCGAGGACGCGCCGACGCGCCCGACCAACACGTACGGGGCGACGAAGCTCGCCATCGACCACGCCATCAGCGGCTACACCGTCGCCTCCGGGGGTGAGCTGGCCGCGGTCAGCCTGCGCTACTTCAACGTCGCCGGGGCGCACCTGCCCGACGGTGGCCCGGCCGGCGACCCGGGCGCGGCCGCGTTCGGTGAGCGGCACACCACCGAGACCCACCTGATCCCCCTGGTCCTGCAGGTCGCGCTGGGGCGGCGCGAGCACGTGTCGCTGTTCGGCGACGACTGGTCGACCCCCGACGGCACCTGCGTGCGCGACTACATCCACGTCGACGACCTCGCCGAGGCGCACCTGCTCGCCCTGGCCGCCGCGCGTCCGGGTGCGCACCTGGTGTGCAACCTCGGCAACGGGACCGGGTTCTCGGTGCGTGAGGTCGTCGAGGCCTGCCGCCGCGTGACCGGCCATCCGGTCCCCGCCGTCGTCGCCCCGCGGCGTGCCGGGGATCCCGCCATCCTCGTGGCCTCCTCGGCCCGCGCACGAGCCGCCCTCGGCTGGACACCTCGGCGGGCCGACCTCGACGCGATCGTCGCCGACGCGTGGGCCTTCGCCCGCGCCGACGCCGTCCGGACGGCGGGAGCGGGGTCGGCGGCGGGAGCGGTGGCGCGGCCGTGACCCTCGTGCTGTTCGACCTGGACGGCACCCTCGTCGACTCCGGTCCCGGCATCCGGGCGTCGGTGACCCACGCGGCGCGGACGGTCGGTATCGACACCCCGACCCATGAGGCGCTGCGTGCGCTGATCGGCCCGCCGTTCCCGCGCGCGTTCGTCGACGTGCTCGGCGTCGACGCACCGACGGCGACGGTGATGATGGAGGCCTACCGCGACGTCTACGGAGTCTCCGGGCTCTACGACGTCACCGTGTACGACGGCGTCCGGGTCATGCTCACCGCCCTCGCGGCCGACTTCTCGCTCGCCGTGACCACGAGCAAGCCCGAGGTCTACGCGCGGGAGGTCCTCCGCCACGTCGGGCTCGAGGAGCTTCTGGACGCGGGCGTCTTCGGCGCGAGTCTCGACGGCGCGGTCGAGGGGAAGGCGGCCGTGGTCGGTCTCGCCCTCGACCGGCACCCCGGGAGGGCGGTGCGGGCGCTCGTGGGTGACCGCGACCACGATGTCCTCGGCGCGCGTGTGCACGGGATCGCGTGCGTGGGCGTGACGTGGGGGTTCGGCGGACGCACGGAACTGGAGACCGTCGGGGCGGCCGCCGTGGTGGAGAACCCCGCGGACGTGCCGGGTGCCCTCGCGGCCCTCGCGGCCCTCGGGGGACGGCGCGGGACCGGGAGCCGCTGACGCGCGGCGCGCCCCGCCGGGCATCACGCCGACCGCCCGAGCAGACCACCCTCGGCGTCGGACGCACCGCGCCGGACCCACTCGAGGAACTCGGCATGGGAGATGCCGGCGTCGAGCAGACCGGTCACGAGCCGGCTCAGCGTGTGTCCGGGGTCGGCCTCGTGCGCCCGGGTGAGGGCCGACCCGACGAGGGCGCCACCGCCGCGCACGAGGGCCGCGCAGGCGAGCAGCGTCGCGGGCTCGGCGACCTCGGGGGCAGGGACCGCCCGGACGAGCAGCGTCCAGAGCGCCTCCGCCGCCGACGGCGCGATCCCGGGCCCGCCGAGCGAGAAGGCCATGCACGCGTCGCGCACCCGCGGGTCGCAGAGGGCCACGGCGAGACGGGCGATCTCGGCGTCGCCGAAGGTCCCGCCCTGGCCGATCTCGGCGACGGCCCGGCGGACCGCCACGAGGTCGCGGCGGGCGGCCGCCGTCCCGGCGAGGTCCCGGTCGAGGGCGGCGGACTCGTGCGCCCGGTCCAGGAGCCGCCGGCGTCGCATCCCCGACGCCTCCGGGTCGGCACGGACGAGCCGTTCGAGCTCGCCGCGGGAGGCGAAGGTGACCTGACCCAGCATGGTCGAGGCGAGGGCCGCCGTGGAGCCGACGGGATCGGGCAGGACCCCGGAGCAGTCGCAGGGCGGATAGCACCGCCACCCGACTCCCTCGACGATGCGCGGCACCCACAGCCGGGAGCGGACGGGGACCCGCACCGCGGCGAACAGCTCCTCCACGGCCTCCACGACGTCCGCCCGGGGCGGCCCACCGCCCCCCGCGTCCCCGCCGACGACGACCGCGGCCACCTCCTCGGGTTCGCGCCGGCCCATCCGGCGGGCGCAGGCGGCGACCGCGGCCACGGCCTCGTCGGGCTCGGGCAGGTCGATCCGCACGACCGCCCCGAGCTGCGTGCGGTTGCCCTCGGCGCGCATGGCGACGAGGACCAGCGAGTCGGTGGGCACGAATCCGAGCAGGTGCGGCACGGCGGCAATGAGCTCGGCGGGCCCGCGCAGCCGTAGGCGCAGCGGTGCGCCCGTGGCGGGAGCGGGGCCCGCGGTGGTGGGCAGCGGGAGGTCGTCGGGGAGGCCGGCAGCGGGGACGACGGGAGGGTTCACGCCCGGTTGGACGCGCCCGGGCGCGCCACGGATCCACCCGGGCTCCGCCCCCTTCATGCGGTCGTCACCCGGGTCGCCTTGCCCCGCATCGGGAACAGGGACGAGGCTCGTGCGGTGACCCCGCCGACGCACCCGAAGCCGAGCCACGACTACGACCTGCTCGTCATCGGGTCCGGGCCCGGCGGCCAGAAAGCGGCCATCGCCGCCGCGAAGCTGGGCCGGCGGGTCGCCGTCGTGGAACGTCGCGGCATGGTCGGCGGCGTCTGCACCCAGACCGGGACCATCCCGTCGAAGACCCTGCGCGAGGCCGTCCTCTACCTCACCGGCTACGCGATGCGCGGGCTCTACGGTGAGAGCTACCGGGTCAAGCAGGACATCACGGTGCAGGACCTGCTGGCCCGCACCCATTTCGTCATCGGCCGCGAGGTCGAGGTGATCCGGGCGCAGCTGCAGCGCAACCGCGTCGACCTGCTGAGCGGGGCCGCGCGCTTCGTCGACGAGCACACCGTCGAGGTCATGGGCGAGCGCCGGGGCGAGCACCAGACCGTCTCGGCCGACCACGTCGTCATCGCGACCGGGACGAAGCCCGCCCGTCCGCCGCAGGTGGAGTTCGACGAGCGCCGGGTCGTCGACTCCGACGGCATCCTGAGTATGGAGTCGATCCCCTCGAGCATGGTCGTGGTCGGCGCCGGGGTCATCGGGATCGAGTACGCCTCGATGTTCGCCGCGCTCGGCACCCGCGTCACCGTCGTCGAGCGCCGTCCGCAGATGCTCGAGTTCTGCGACGCCGAGGTCATCGAGTCGCTGAAGTTCCACCTGCGCGACCTCGCCGTCACCTTCCGCTTCTCCGAGGAGGTGGCGGGGGTCAGCGTGTCCGACCGCGGCACCGTCACCACGCTCGCCAGCGGCAAGCGGATCCCCGCCCAGACGGTGATGTACTCGGCCGGGCGCCAGGGCGTGACCGAGGAGCTCGACGTGGAGAAGGCCGGCCTCGACACCGACTCCCGCGGCCGGCTCAAGGTCGACGCGCAGTTCCGCACGACGGTGCCGCACATCTACGCGGTCGGCGACGTGATCGGCTTCCCCGCGCTCGCCGCCACCGCGATGGAGCAGGGCCGGCAGGCCGCGTACCACGCGTTCGGCGAGCCGGTCGGCAACTCCTCCGCCCAGGTGGCGCCCTACGGGATCTACACGATCCCCGAGGTGTCCTACTGCGGGGCGACGGAGGCGGAGCTGACGCGCGACGCGGTCCCCTACGAGGTCGGCATCGCCCGCTACCGCGAGCTCGCGCGCGGGCAGATCGTCGGTGACGAGTACGGGATGCTCAAGCTGCTGGTCGCCCCCACCGACCACGCCCTGCTCGGCGTGCACGTGTTCGGCACGTCGGCCACCGAGCTCGTCCACATCGGGCAGGCGATCATGGGGTGCGGCGGGACCGTCGACTACCTGGTCGACGCGGTCCTGAACTACCCGACGCTGTCGGAAGCCTACAAGGTGGCCGCCCTCGACGCCATGAACAAGATCCGGGCACTCGAGCAGTACGGGTGAGTTGACGACCCGGAGGGCGCGCGCTCAGCTGCCGGTGGGGAAGCGCAGGAGGGCCCCGACGTTGTCGACGAGGTCCGTGCCGCCGCCGAGGACCGCCACGTCGCCGCCCATCGCGCCGACCGCGCGCAGCAGCACCTGCTCCGCGGGACGGGCCACCGGGTCGACCTCGGACATGTCGGCGATGTTCGCCGGGTCGGTGGAGAGGATTTCCGGGCTCGACCCGACGTAGAGCTGGCCCGGGACCTGGGTGCCGTCCACGAGCAGCAGCGTCGCCACCGCGCCGGTGCGGGCGGCCTCGAGGACGCGCTCGAAGCCCTCGACGGCGGTGGCGTGCGCCTTGCCCTCGTGGAACTGCTCGCGGACGCGGGTCTCCTGCTCGGTGGCGACGACTCCGACTTCGGTGAGCAGCGCGTCCTCCAGCGCGTCCTCGGACGCCCCGGCCGCGCGACTGCCCGCGTTGATCTCGCGCGTGATCGCGGCCAGCTCGGAGGGCAGCTGCGAGTGCACCACCTGGCGGCCCTGGACCTCGCCCGCCAGGACGATCACCTGCGGGCGGAACGAGGAGACGGCGCTGCGGACGGCCGAGACGACGGCCTCGGCGTTCTGGTACGAGGCCATCTCGTGGCGGCGCTGCATCTGCTTGTGGGAGTTGCCGCCCGCTCGGGCCTTGTGCACGGTCTCCACCGCGTCGCCGGACACGGTCTGCTCGTCGAGCTCGCGGGCGCCCTCCTCGTGGGAGGCCACCACCTGGTAGAGGTCCCCGCCGGTCCGGTCGGCGACGACGAGCAGCGCGCGCACCGACCCCGACTGGGAGCGGTAGTAGCGGCCGAGCTCGGGCAGGGGCGACCAGTCGGCGACGTCACCGGACGAGGTGATCGCGTCCACGTGGTCGCTGAAGAGCAGGCCCTCGGCGGAGGCGACGAACACGCGGCCGTAACCCGAGACCGACCCGCCCCGGTCCGCGCCGAGCTCGACGTCGAGCGCGGCGATCGTCGTGTCGTCGGCCCCCGCGTTCTGCAACGACCTCTTCAGCTCGCGCCAGCGCAGCTCGACCTGCTTGGCCGAGTCCTCCTCGGCCGGCCGGGCCTCCAGGTAGACCGTCGCGAACGGCCCCGGCCGTTCGAAGATCTCTCGAGTGCGCGACAGGTCCATCCGGTGTTCCTCCACTAGCCCGTGCCCCACGGGCACGGATCGACGTCGACGGCTGACTGCTGCGGTACCCGGCGGCCCTTCCCGCCATGCGTGCGAAGCGGTCGTGCGGTAGCCATGCGACCGTGAGCGGAGAGGTCCGGCAGATCGCGGTGGACGACGTGGCCGATCTGGTGCGGAGGCTGTGCGTGGAGACCAACCACGAGCTGCGCCCCGACCACATCGCGGCCCTGCGCCGCGGGCGCGACGCCGAGGAGTCGCCGACCGGGCGGGAGGTGTTCGACCGGCTGCTCGCCAACGCCGAGGTCTCCGCCCGCGAGCGCATCGCCTTCTGCCAGGACACCGGTTACGCGGTCTGCTTTCTCGAGATCGGGCAGGACGTGCACTTCACCGGCGGGTCGCTCGCCGCGGCCATCGACCGGGGCGTCGCCGAGGGCTACCGGGAGGGCTACCTGCGGGCCTCGCTAGTGCGCTCGCCCGTGGACCGCACCAACACCGGCGACAACACCCCGGCGATGGTCCACTACGACCTCGTCCCCGGGACCGAGGTGCGGCTGACGCTGCTGGTCAAGGGCGCCGGCTGCGACAACATGAGCGCGCTGCGGATGCTCACCCCGGCCGCGGGGATCGAGGGGATGCGGCGGTTCGTGGTGGAGACGATCGAGAAGGCGGGCCCGTCGGCGTCGCCACCGGTCACCGTGGGGATCGGGATGGGCGGGACCTTCGATCGGGCCGCGGTCCTCGCCAAGTGGGCCCTGACCCGGGAACCGACCGGCGCACCCTCCCCCGACCCCGCCCTGGCGTCGCTGGAGGGCGAGCTCGTGGACGCGATCAACGCCACCGGCATCGGTCCCGCCGGCTTCGGGGGCACGGTGACGACGGTCGCGGTCCATGTCGAGGCGTTCCCCACCCACATCGCCGCCTTCCCCGTCGCGGTCAACCTCGACTGCCACTCCCACCGGGTCCGGTCGGTGAGGCTATGAGTCCCCCACCCGGTGCCAGCGATGGCGCTCCGCTGACGTCTGACGACAGGAACGCCGCACGCTCGATCGAGCTGCCCCTGGACGACGCCACGCTGCACGATCTGCGCGCGGGAGCCTCGGTGCTGCTCTCCGGGCCGATGGTCACCGCCCGCGACGCCGCCCACGCCCGATTCGCCGCGGCGATCGACGCCGGCGAGGAGCTCCCGTTCGACCCCGACGGTGAGACGTTGTACTTCGTCGGCCCGACCCCTGCCCGCCCGGGACACGTCCTCGGCGCGGCCGGGCCGACCACCGCGTCGCGGTGCGACCCGTGGTCACCGCTGCTCGTCGAGCGCGGCCTGCGCGCCATGATCGGCAAGGGCCGGCGGTCGGAGGAGGTGCGGGCCTCGATGCGCGAGCACGGGTGCGTGTACTTCGGCGCGATCGAGGGGACGGCGGCGCTGTTGTCGCGGTGCGTCATCGAGGCGTCGGTGATCGCCTACGAGGACCTGGGCGCGGAGGCCGTTCACCGACTCGCGGTCCGGGACTTCCCCGCGCTGGTGGTCAACGACCTGCACGGCGGCGACCTCTACGTCGACGGCCCGGCGCGCTGGCGGCGGATCTAGAGCTGTCGGCGCACGAGCGCCGACGGGAACCACGAGAGAGGACGAGGATGCGCCACGACGCCGTCCTGGCCGAGACGACCGGCATCCGGGGGGCCGACGACGATCTCGTCGAGGCCTACACCGCCCGGCCCATGGATTCCGCCGCGCGCGGCGGCATGGTCGTGATCCACCACATGCCCGGCTTCGACCGGGCGACCAAGGAGATCGTCCGCCGGTTCGCGGCGATGGGCTACGACGCGATCTGTCCGAACCTCTACACCCGTGAGGCCCCCGACGCCGAGCCCGACGACGCGGCCGCGACGGCCCGCGCGCAGGGTGGCGTGCCCGACGCACGCTTCGTCGGCGACGCCGCGGGGGCCGCGCGCTGGCTGCGCTCGCTGCCGACCTCGAACGGGTCCGTCGGGGCCATCGGCTTCTGTTCCGGGGGGCGGCAGGCGGTGCTCGCCGGGCTCGAGCTCGACCTGCAGGCGGCGGTCGACTGTTACGGCGCCTTCGTGGTCGGCACCCCGCCCGCGGGCTTCCCGCTGCGGGTGGGACCGCTCGCCGACCGTATCGGGGAGCTGCGCGCCCCGCTTCTCGGCCTGTTCGGCAACGAGGACTCCCACCCCTCGCCCGGCCAGGTGGACGAGCTGGAGAAGCTGCTCCGGGAGCACGGCAAGTCCTACGAGTTCCACCGCTACGACGACGCCGGGCACGCCTTCTTCGCCGTCGACCGCCCCAGCTACCGGGTTGCCGCGGCGAACGACGGCTGGACCCGGATCGCCGACTTCCTCGCTCGCCACCTGAGCGCCTGAGAGGCCCACGCCATGTGCACCTACAGCACCGAGAAGGTCGCGCTCGCGAAGTCCAGCGGCAAGGGGCCGAGCCCCGCCGGGCCCCCCGGCTGGTTCTCCCTCTCGACAGCGACCGTCTACTACGATCACCCCGTGCACGCGCCCGACGAGCACACAGTCAACATCGACTTCCTCGCCCCCGACCGCGGGCCGTCCGCCCGGGTCGCCGTGGAACTCAGTCTTCACTCCGCCCGCGAGCTCCTCGCCGCGCTGCGGACCACGGTCGAGCGCGCCGCCCACCACTAACCCGACTCCCCTCCTCCGAGGAGTTGTCGTTTGCTCGTTAACGATATATCGTGAGCTAGTCACGAACGAACGCAGACAAGGAGAACGACATGTTCGGTATCCACGATCGCGCCCCTTGGGGGCGCGGACACGGCGGACCGGAAGGTCCGCGCCATCCCCACGACCACGCCGACGACGGGTGCGGACCGGAGGGTGGCCACCCTCGCCGCCACCCCGGCCGACGCGGTGGACCCGAAGGCCCTCCCGGCGGTGGACGACGCGGACGCGGCGGGCCGATGGGAGCTGGCGGACCGGGACCGTTCGGACGCGGCGGAGGTCCCGGCGGCGGGGGTTTCGGCGGCTTCGGCGGCTTCGGCGGCTTCGGCGCGGGCTTTGGAGGTCGGCGGGGTCGCGGGGCCCGACGGCCCCGCGGTGACGTCCGGCTCGCGGTCCTCGCACTGCTGAGCGAGGCACCGATGCACGGCTACCAGCTCATCCAGGAGATCGGTGAGCGCTCCGGCGGCTCCTGGCGCCCGAGCCCCGGCTCGGTCTACCCCACGGTCTCGCAGCTGGCCGACGAGGGCCTGGTGCGCACCGAGAAGTCGGAGGGTCGCTCCGTCGTCCACCTCACCGAGGAGGGGCGCCGCCACGCCGACGAGCACCGCGCCGAGATCGACGCGGTGTGGACCTCGCACGCCGAGGAGGACGACGGGTTCGACGACCTCCGCGCGTCCGGCCGTGGCCTCATGGGCGCGGTGACCCAGCTCGCGGAGGTCGGGACAGCCGCGCAGGTCGCGGAGGCCTCTCGCCTGCTCGACGAGACCCGGCGGCGCCTCTACTTGCTGCTGGCCGGTGCGGCACCCTCCGACGGCCGTGCGGGTCCGGAGGCGGGCGAGCAGCCCGGCGAGCAGGGCGACGACCCCTCGGACGGGTGAGCGGGACGCCCCCAACCCGACGTGACGCGGACGAGACCTGCGTGCCGTCCCACAGCCGCGGCCCGGGACGGAGGCGGACGCGACGAGCATGCGGTCGGCACACTGAGCGGGTGAGCGACTCCCCCACCGCGACGGCACCGGCCGCAACGACCGTCGACCCGCACCTGTGGCTCGAGGACGTCACCGGCGACGACGCCCTGGCCTGGGTGCAGGAGCGCAACGCCGAGAGCCTCGGGGTGCTCACCGGCTCGGAGCGCTTCGCCGAGCTGCGGGACGGGCTGCGTGCGGTCCTCGACTCCGACGACCGCATCCCGTACGTCCGCCGTCGCGGTGAGCTGCTCTACAACTTCTGGCAGGACGCCGAGCACCCGCGCGGGCTGTGGCGTCGGACCACGCTGGAGAGCTACCGCACGGGCGACCCGGACTGGGAGCTGCTCCTCGACGTCGACGCGTTGGGCGCCGCCGAGGACGAGAACTGGGTGTGGGCCGGCGCCGCGGTGCGCTACCCGGACTACGGGCGCGCGCTCGTACAGCTCTCCCGCGGTGGCGCGGACGCCACCGTGGTCCGCGAGTTCGACCTGCCGTCGAAGCGCTTCCTGTCCGAGGACGAGGGCGGCTTCGTCCTGCCCGAGGCGAAGAGCCACGTCGGGTGGATCGACGACGCCACCGTCTTCGTCGGCACCGATCTCGGCGAGGGGTCGATGACCACGTCGGGCTACCCCCGGGTGATGCGTCGCTGGACCCGTGGGACGCCGGTGGGCGACGCGCCCGTGGTCTTCGAGGCCCAGGAGACCGACGTCTCGGCGTTCGCCGCCCACGACCACACGCCCGGCTACGAACGCGACTTCGTGGGCCGCAGCCCCGACTTCCACACCAGCGAGGAGTACCTGGTGCGGCCCGACGGCACCCAGGTCCTCCTCGATGTCCCCCCGGACGCGGACACCGACATCGAGCGTGCGTGGTTCCTCGTCCGGCCCCGGTCGCCCTGGACCCTCGAGGGCGTCGAGCACCCGGCGGGATCGTTGCTGGTGTTCGACGTCGAGGACTACCTCGCGGGTTCCCGAGCGGCGACGGTGCTGTTCACGCCGACGCCGCGTCGGTCGTTGAGCTATCACGCGTGGACGAAGAACCACCTGATCCTCGCGGTGCTCGACGACGTGGTGACCTCCCTCGAGGTGCTCACCCCCGCGGGTGGCGGCCGGTGGCCGCGCCGGGCGCTCCCCGCCGGGCCCGCGCTCGGCTCGACCGAGGTCATCGGCGTCGACCCCGACTCGGGCGACGAGTACTTCCTCGACGCCGACGCCTACACCCAGCCCTCGACCTTCCTGCGCGGCGTCCTCGGTGCGGGCGTCGACGAGGATGCCCCGCTCGAGACGCTGCGCCAGGCACCGTCGTTCTTCGACGCCTCGGGCGTCACCGTCCGGCAGTTCTTCGCCACCTCCGACGACGGGACCCGGGTGCCCTACTTCGTCGTCGGACGGGAGGGTGCCGCCGGCCCTACGCTGATGACCGGGTACGGCGGGTTCGAGATCTCGCTGACCCCCGGCTACAGCGGGGTGATGGGACGCGGCTGGATCGGGCGCGGCGGCACCTACGTTGTGGCGAACATCCGCGGCGGTGGCGAGTACGGCCCGGCGTGGCACACCGCGGCCCTGAAGGAGCACCGCCACCGCGCCTACGCCGACTTCGCCGCCGTCGCCCGCGACCTCGTCGACCGAGGGGTCTCCACGCACGAGCAGCTCGCGATCCACGGCGGCAGCAACGGCGGGCTGCTCACCGGCGTGATGCTCACCCGCTACCCGGAGCTGTTCGGCGCGATCGTGATCATGGTGCCGCTGCTCGACATGCACCGCTTCCACCTGCTGCTGGCCGGGGCGTCGTGGATGGCCGAGTACGGCGACCCGGAGTCCGAGCGGGAGTGGGAGTGGATCCGGCAGTACTCGCCGTACCAGAACCTGACCGCGGACCTGTCCCTCCCGCCCGTGCTCGTGACGACCTCGACCCGCGACGACCGCGTGCACCCCGGGCACGCGCGGAAGTTCGTGGCGCGCATGCGCGAGCAGGGCCACCGTGTGGAGTACTACGAGAACATCGAAGGGGGCCACGGCGGGGCGGCCGACAACGCCCAGCGGGCGTTCCAGTGGGCGCTGGTGTTCGAGTTCTGCTGGAGCCGGCTCGGCCCCGCCGAGTCATGATCAGCGATCGTGGAGCAACACGCCGTATCGATGCGGCGTGTCGCTCCGGAACTGGCGATCTTACGGCGTACCTGACCCTCCCGCCGCGTCCGGGGAATACACGAGCAGGGCGAGCAGCCGGTCGGCCTCGGCAGCGGGGTCGGCGGTGAACCCCGTGTGCACCGGCCCGGCCTGGACCACGGTGCTGCGCGGAGCGGTCATCCACCGGAACCGTTCGCCCGGCGACAGGACCGCGGCGGGGCCCTCACCGCGGACCGTCCCCTCCCATGCCGCCACCGCCCCGGCCACGGCGTCGAGGTCGAGGTCCGCGGCGAGGGCCGTGAGACGCGGGGCGTCGACGTGGGTGCGGATCGCGAGGTGCTCGCGGTGGCGGCAGTACAGCAGAACCCCGACGTTGATCTGCTCGCCGCGTTCGATACGCGGGACGACGCGGATCAGCGCGTACTCGTAGGTGTCCCTCACGGCAACCACGTCCGTTCGGCGACGCGGGCGGAGAGGTGCTCGACGTAGGCGGCGCGCAGGGCGTCGGGACCGTCGAACGCCGGGTCGTCGAGCCACTCGTCGGGGACGTCGGAGGCGGCGTCCTCGAGGAGGTCCCGCGTGACCCGCGGGGCGAGCGCCGCGTCGGCGTCCCCCGGTGCGGTCGCCCTCGGCCGCAGCACGTGGTCGGTCGCGTCGTAGGGGCGGGTGACCACCGTGGCGGCGCGGGCCCAGGAGTGGTGGAAGTAGAGGCAGGCGCCGTGGTCGATGAGCCACAGCTCGCGGTGCCAGCGCAGCAGATTCGGGTTGCGCCACGAGCGATCGACGTTCTCTATGAGCGCGTCGAACCACAGCACGCGCGATGCCTCCTCGGCGTCGACGGCGTGGGCCAGCGGGTCGAAACCGAGCGCCCCGGGCAGGAAATCCATCCCGAGGTTGGGCCCGCCGCTGCGCGCGAGCAGTTCCTGGACCTCCCAGTCGGGCTCGGACCGCGCGACGACGGGGTCGAGGTCGACGACGACGAGCTCGGGCACCCGCAGCCCGAGCGACCGCGCGATCCGCCCGGCCACGACCTCCGCGACGAGCGCCTTCGGTCCCTGACCGGCGCCGGTGAACTTCACGACGTAGGTCCCCAGGTCATCGGCCTCGACCAGACCCGGGAGCGAACCGCCCTCGCGCAGCGGCGTGACGTACCGGGTCGCCGTCACCCGGCGCAGGGCCGGCGACGTCGTCACCGGGCCCGTCACCACAGGTCCTTGGCGTACCAGACCTGGGCGAAGGGGTTGTCGTTGTAGGGCTCGACCTCGGCGAAGCCGTCGCGGGCGTAGAGCGTGCGGGCCTCGACGAGGTCGGCGCGGGTGTCGAGGACGAGGCGGCGCAGCCCCGCCTCGCGGGCGAGCTCGGTGAGGTGCGCGAGGAGCCGCCGCGCGAGCCCGTGGCCCCGGCTCTCCGGCGCCACCCACATCCGCTTGATCTCCGCCGCGCCGGGCGGCACGCCCTCGCCGGCGTAGCGCAGGCCCCCGCAGCCGAGGACGTCGTCACCCGCCAGGGCGATGACGAAGATGCCCGCGGGCGGCGCCAGCCGCCCACTCGTGTCGTCGCGCAGGTGAACGTCGACCTCCTCCTCGGTGGGGGCCGCGTCGTTCCACCGCTCGAGCAGGTCGTTGACGTAGCGGCGGAGGACCCCCGTGCCCAGCTCGGAGTCCGGGCGCACGGGCACGAACACGACCTCGGGATCGACCACCGGGTCATCCTCCCCGACCCGGAGGACCCGCCGTCAGCAATCCCAGTCGACGAGCTGGAGCACGAGACCGTTCGGGTCGCGCACTTGGAACGCGCGCTCGCCCCACTCCTCGACGGTGAGCGGCATGGTGATCTCGACGCCCTCGGACTCCAGGCGGGCGAGCTCGCCCTCGAGGTCGTCGACGACGAGCGCGAGGATCAGCCCGGTCGCGTGCACGTCGCGCTGGTCGGCCGGGAGCGTCGGCATCCCGCGGCGCAGGAGGACCACCCAGACGCCGACGTCATCGCGGCGCATCGAGGCGAACCCGGCCTCCGCGTCGGGCGGCATGGCCTCGACGAACCCGAGGTGCTCGGCGAGGAAGGCCGCCGACGCGAGCGGGTGGTCGACGGTGAGGGACAGGGCGGTGGCGCTGACGTGCACGAGGACTCCTCTGTTCGTACGGCGTACACCGTACTTTGTACACGATTTCGTGAGAAGGTGTCGCGGTGGACCCGGCCCGCACCCTCGCGCTCCTGTGGCGGCAGCAGCAGGTGCCGGGTCGGGGCCCGCGCCCCGGTCTCGACGTCGACACCGTCGTCGATGCGGCGGTCGCCGCCGCCGACCGGTCGGGGCTGGAGGCGCTGACGATGCGGCGGCTGGCCGCGGACCTGGGCGTCGCCCCCATGACCCTCTACACTTACGTCCCCGGGAAGGCCGAGCTCCTCGAGCTCGTCCTCGACGCCCTCTACGCGGGGATGGCCCGGCCCAACACGGCCGGGCAGACGTGGCGGGCCCGGGTGAGGGCCGTGGCCGAGGAGAACCGGGCGCTGCACGACGCGCACCCCTGGGTGCTGCCGCTGCTCGGCGGACGGCCCCTGCTGGGGCCCGGGGAGACGGCCAAGTACGAGCACGAGCTCGCGGCGCTCGACGACGCCGGGCTCGATGACGTCGACCGCGACGCCGCCCTCACCTTCGTCGTCGACTTCGTCGTCGCCTCCTCCCGGACGCGGCACCGCTCGGCGCGCGCGACCGCGGGAACGGGGGCCACGGACGAGCAGTGGTGGGCGGAGCAGGCCCCCCTGCTCGCGCGGGTGTTGGACGCCGCGGTCTACCCGCGCGCCGTGCGGATCGGCACGGCCGCCGGGGCGGCGCAGGGCAGCGCCCGCGACCCGGACCACGCCTGGCGGTTCGGTCTCGCCCGCGTGCTCGACGGGCTCGGGGCCCTCGTCGACGGGACCCGGTCGGCCGGCGGACGCTGAGCGCTGAGAGCGCGGGACCGCGTCACAGGATCCTGCTCGGAGGGCGGTCCCAGACCACGACCACCTCGGCCGCGATGCGCCGGCCCTGCTCCCGCCCGGCGGCCGCGGCGACCGGCAACGTCGCCGGGTCGAGGACGTTCGCGCCGAAGGCCCGCAGGGACTCCGCGTCGGCGAGGACGGTCACCACCGGGGGCGTCCGGGTGCTCCTCGCGGCGGCGGCTGACCGCGGCGCCGATCGCGGCGAACGGGCCGCCGGCGGGCGGGTCGAGCGGAGCGAGGACGAGGACGCGGTCCGCGGCATCGGGGCGGTCGGCCTCGGCGGTGGACGACCGAGGCCATGCCGCCGTCCATGGAGCGACGTCCGTCGATGGTGATCGGCGGCCAGACGCCCGGGACCGCGCAGCTGGCGGCGACCGCGACGGCGAGGACGACCCCCGCGTCCCGGGTGAAGATCACGACGTCGCCGGAGGCGGTGTCCACGGCGGAGATGCGCAGGTCGCGGTCGGGCCATGCCGGTCGAGGCCTCGGCGGGGAGCCGGGCGGCGATGATGTCCCGCCGCTCCTGTTCGGGCGGGTCGGTGACGCTCAGCGCGAACTCGCCGAGCCGGGCCCGCATGGCCGCCGGGTTCGCGGACGGTGCCATGGCCGACCAGGACGCCGACCTCCCACGCAATCCCGGCCAGCCCACCGCCACCGAGCACCCGTGTCCGCCTCATGTCGTCCTCCGTCCCAGCCGGTCGAGCAGGACCGCTGCGGAGTAGGAGAACCGCTTCGGCGTCCGCACCCAGCATTGCTGTCAGGCCTGGTAGGAGACGCTGGTCATCATGCCGGACGCCTCGTGGTAGAGGTTGTGGCAGTGCGCAGCCCACTGTCCGGGGTTGTCGGCGTTGAAGTCCACCACCTCGGTCTGGTTGGGCAGCACGATCACGGTGTCCTTGCGCGGACCCGGCCACGCGGACGTCGGCCCGCTAGCGTGGCGCACGGTGAAGGTGTGCCCGTGCAGGTGCATGGGGTGAAACATCGACATGGTGTTGTGGAAGCGCAGTTGCACCCGTTCCCCGTCGCGGACCGGTAGCGGCTCGCGTTGCTCGAAGGTGCGTCCGTTGAGGGTCCAGGTGTAGCGGCTCATGTCCCCCCCGAGCACGATGTCGTGGACCCGGTCCGGGGTTCGGGCGGGCACCGCGACCGGGTCGGCGGCGGCGAGGTCGGGGTAGCCCAGCAGCCGCCCCCCGAGCTCGGCGGGGGCGATCCCGTCACGCGGGGCGGCGGAGCTCGGGCTGGTGCGCACGATCGCCCGCGCACCCCCCGTCTTGCCCTCGGCGGCGGCGACCAGCGGGAACGCCCCGTCGCCGAGGCTGACCAGCAGGTCGTAGCGCTCGGCCTGCCCGACCAGCACCGAGTCCACGGTGGTCGGGACGACGGGGTAGCCGTCGGTGTGGGTGACGGTGAGCCGGTGTCCGCCCAGGGCGACCCGGAACGCGGTGTCGGCGCCGGGGTTGATGACCCGGATGCGGGCCCGCTGACCGGGGCGGGCGTTCAGGGTCACCGGGGCCTGCGGGGCGCGGCCGTTGATAAGGTAGTGCGGGTAGTCGACGTCGCCGCCGTCCCCGCCGACCGCCGACGTCGGCCCGCCTCCCATGCCCATGCCCATGCCCATGCCCATGCTCATGCCGGTGCGGTGCAGCTCGGCCAGGACCGCGTCGGGAGTGGTAGGTGGAGCGCCGAGAGAGGTGGTCGTGCCGTCGATCCAGTCGTCGAGGACCACCACGAACTCGACATCGTATCCGCCGGGCTCGTGGGGGTCGTCGATGATCAGCGGGCCGTGCAGGGCCCGGTCGAACTGCACCCCGACGTGGGGGTGATACCAGTAGGTGCCCGGGTGCGGGGCGGTGAACTCGTAGAGCTGGGTGCCTCCGGCCGGGATCGGGTCCTGGGTCAGCACGGGGACGCCGTCCATGTCGTTGCGGACGGTGATGCCGTGCCAGTGCACGGTGCTCGCCCCACCGTCGGGGCCGTCCACGGGGAGCGCGTTGTCGACCCGGACCCGGAGCACGTCGCCGGCGGTGGCGCGGATCAGGGATCCGGGGGCGGTGTCGTTGTAAGCCCAGGTGGGGACCTCGAGGCCGCCGAGGTCGATGGTGGCCGGCCGGGCCGTCAACGTGACGTCGCGGACCGGTGCGCCGGGGCGGCGGCGGGCCGCTTCCCGCGCGGCGACCACGGGGTCGGTCGGTCCCACCGCCCGCGACGCAGGCGGCGCCGGGACGGGCGCGCAGGCGGCCACCGCGCCCACCACCAGTGCACCGCCGGCGCCGGCGATGAACCGCCGACGTGACACTGCGCGCGCCAACGGAACGGGCGAGCCGATCACCCCGGATGCCGGATCACCACCCCCCCGGTCGACCATGCCGACCTCGGTGCGCCCGTCGCCGTCGGTGCTGGTCACACTGTCGGGCCGCTGCTGTCGGTCACTGCGACCGCTCCGCCGATCTCGAGGCGCGCGGGTCGCTGCGTCGGGTCGCGGCGAACGTGGCCTTCCAGCCGAAGGCGCGGATGTGGTGGTCGAGCAACTCGTAGCCCCCGCGGTGCAGCCGGTCGATCATGGCGTCGACGTCGCGGATCCGGACCGGCTGGGCGAACTCCACACACAGCGCGCCCACTGGGCGGGCGTCGGTGAGCAGCGCGTCGAGGATCGCGAACTCCGCGCCCTCCGCGCTGATCTTCAACATGTCGACGCGGCTCCATCCGTGCTGCTCGCGCAGCGAGGCCAGGCTGCGGGCGGGCGCGGTGAACGCCACCGGGGTGTGGTGCATGTCGGTCGCCGAGTGCGACACGTGATCAGCGATCGCCGGAGCGTGAAAGGACAGCTCCGTGTCGTGTGACCACAGGGCGGCGCACTCGTAGCTCACCCGGGGTTCGTGGGTCAATACCGTCCTCACGTGGTCACGCGCGGCGGGCACCGGGTCGAGCAGATGGACCCGGCAGCCGAAACGGGCCACCAACAGGCACTCGAAACTCACGTCGGTCCCGGCACCGGCCGACACCACCACGCTGCCGGGTCCCAGCAACCCCGCGGGAACCTGGTAACCGCCATAACCCAGATCCCCCACCGTGATCACATCACCCCCGCGGGGGCGGGGGTGCAGCCGACGGAACCGGGCGGCGCGGACACGGGCGGTCACCCCGCGCCGTACCCGCCTCACCAACGTCGCGGCACGCACGGCCGTCATCTCCTGCTCCTCGTGGCTCGGGAAATAGCGGAATGCAGCGGTCGAGTCACCGCCGCGGGCACGGCCAGCCGTCCCGGGCTCGCCCGATCCGGGCGGCCGACCCGTCGTCGTTCGGCGTCGTGAGTCCGAGCCCGAGCCCGAGCCCGAGCCCGAGCCCGAGTCGCAGTCGGAGCGGGCGGTCGGCGGTTGCGCTGCTCTCGGCGCCGACCGGGTCGAGGGGAAGCGGCAGGGCCGGAGAGATCCCTACCCGCGGCACAGACGCCAGGCCCGCCGGGAACGGCACCGACGGAGAGGACATGTCAGGGCGCCGGGGAGGCCCGGGGACGCCGCCCGGCTATTAGAGCCGCAGGATCTGCAACCAGGCTAATCGCACAGCAACCGCAGTCGGCGGAGCCGGGTCTGGCCGGGCGTGCCCGTGGTCGGAACCCACCGACACCGGGTCAGCCGTCGATCCCCCCACCTGTGTGCCGTCGACCAGCAACAGCAACAGCCCGGCCAATACGGCCAGGCAGTTCGCCGTCGCGTCGGGGTCAGCGGCCGGTGAGGGCGCCACCGACAGCTCCTCGTGCAGCACCGAGGACACCTCGGCACCGGCCGCGGCGACGCCTCCCGAATCGGCCGCGGACACGGCGGCCCGCAACGGCGCGCCGCCGCCGCCCTCGCCACCCGCGGCCGGCTCGGCGTCGTGGCCGGTGGCGGAACCGGCCGCCTGGTGGTGGTCCACGTCGGCGGCGCCGTGATGCGACGCCAAACTGTGCATCACCACCACCCCGAGGACCAGCCCCACCACCAGCACCCAGCGCAGCGGCCGCGACCGCGCCTCCGCCCTCGTCACGCCCTGAGGCTAACGCCCGCGCCGCGGCCAGGCCGCGGTGGGCGAACCCCACCCCGACCGGGAGCATGACCGCGACGGGACGGCGCCGTCGGCGACGGTGACCAGCGGGTCGTGGCGCTCGTCCCGACTGATCGTCCCGGTGAGGCAGATCAGGCGCGTGTGCCGATCAGGACCCTCCGATGTATACGGCGCGACATCAGCTGCAGCCGCTGGTGGAGCCGCACCCCTCGCACACGTAGCAGCTCCCGGCCGGCCGCATCTTCGTCCCGCAGGTCAGGCAGAGCGGCGCGTCGGCCGCCTTGCCCAGCTGCAGTTCGAGCAGCTCGGTGGAGCTGCCCACCGACACGTCGGCCGGGCGGGCGCCGGTCGCCGAGGTGATTCCCAGTGCGGGTGCCGCCGGGGCGGCCTCCACCGAGGTGCGCAGCGTCTCCACGTCGACGGCCTCCGTCGGCGCGGGGGGCGGCGTGCCGTAGTCCGCGGCCACCTGCGCGGAGCGCTCCTCGGCGGAGAAGATGCCGAGCTGGGCACGCTTCTCGTACGGCAGGTGATCGAGCGCGATGCGGCGGAACAGGTAGTCCACGACGCTCGTCGCCATCCGCACGTCCGGGTCGTCGGTCATGCCCGCGGGCTCGAAGCGCATGTTGACGAACTTGGACACGTAGGTCTCCAGCGGCACCCCGTACTGCAGCGCGATGGAGATCGCCACCGAGAACGCGTCCATGACCCCGGCGAGCGTCGACCCCTGCTTGGACATCTTGACGAAGATCTCGCCGAGTCCGTCGTCGGGGTAGGAGCCGGCGGTCATGTAGCCCTCGGCCCCGGCGACCGTGAACGAGACGGTCTCGCTGGGCCGCTTCTTCGGCAGCCGCTTGCGCACCGGGCGCGGGTCGGTGGCCACCACCGTGCCTTCTGCACCCGTGGTCGTCCCCGCCGTGCTCCCCCCGCCCGTCTTCCCGGTGGAGAGCGGCTGGCCCACCTTGCAGTTGTCGCGGTAGATGGCGAGCGCCTTCAGGCCCATCTTCCAGGACTCGAAGTAGATCTCCTCGACGTCCTCGACGGTGGCTGCCTCCGGCATGTTCACGGTCTTGGAGATGGCCCCGGAGATGAACGGTTGGACCGCGCCCATCATCCGGACGTGGCCCATCGGGGCGATCGAGCGCTGCCCCATCGCGCAGTCGAAGACCTCGTAGTGCTGCGGGCGCAGACCGGGCGCGTTGACCACATGACCGTGCTCAGCGATGTACTCGACGATCGCCTCGCTCTGCTCGGGCTGGTAGCCGAGCGACGCGAGCGCGCGGGGAACCGTCTGGTTCACGATCTGCATGGACCCGCCACCGACGAGTTTCTTGAACTTGACCAGCGAGAAGTCCGGCTCCACCCCGGTGGTGTCGCAATCCATCATGAAACCGATGGTGTTGTGGCTGACGAATCCGGCGGCGACGTAGGTGACGTTGTCCGGAACGGAGAGGTCGAAGGTCGGCTGGAGCCCCCCGTCCTCGTTCGCGCCCACTTCCTCGAACAGGTAGCCGAGGACCTGGCCGAGGCGTTCGTCGCCGGTGGCGTCGAAGACCCGCTGGGCGACATCACGCGAGAGACCGCGCCCCCGGGCCACGGACTGCTGGACGAGGCCGCGCAGCTCGTGACCGACGGGGACGATGTCGAGCCACACCGCCGTGGCGAGATGGACCCGATCGCGGTTCCCGGACTGCGGGGAGCGGTCGGTGGCGACCCGGCCGGCCTTCCGGTGCGAGAGGAACCCGATCTGCTCGCCAAAGGCCACGGCGCTGCTGACGTTCCGAATTCTGACCTGGAACTGGGCTCCGCCCCATCCGCTGACCGTCTCGCGGGTGGTCGTGGCGAAGCCGAGGGTCAGCAGCAGGGTCCGGAGCTCGCCGGCGAAGGTCGTCGAGGAGGTCGACACGCTGGGGACGCTCTGGACGACGGTCCCGTCCGCCTCGAACAGGCCACGAACGAAGGCGGCGTACACGGATCGGTCGTTGGTCTCGAGCAGCGCGGACGGGATCCGCGGGGTCCACCCCTTGCCCGTGTGCAGTTCGTTCGGGAGCGTCTTCGCGAAGCCGGCCGCCTGCCACCAGCGGGCCAGACGGACTGACGACAGCGCCACCTCCTGGTAGCCCTTCGCCGGGGTCACGACGGCCTCGATCCCGAACAGGTCCTTGCCGAGAACGCGCAGGCGCTCGACAACATCGAGGTCGGTGTCGGCCACACAGAACCGCACGCCCTTCGCGTGCAGGCTCCCGTCACCCATGAAGTACCCGACTAGCTCGGCGACGTCGACGGTGACGTGATCGGGAACGTGCAGGATGCGGTCGTCGCCGTCATAGGCCTGATCGAGCACCGGGAGCGGCACCGCCCGCGGTTCCCCGACCTGAGTGCCGAGCTGCATGGGGAGCAGGTCACCGGCCGTGATGTCGGCGAGACGCCGCCAGATCCACTCCCCGGTCCGCGGGTGCACGACCTTCACGCGGTGCGCGAGGGTCCCCTGGATCGTGTAGCCGCCGGCGGTCACGATCCGGCGGGTCGGCTCCTCTCCGTTGACGAAGAACCTCGTGGAGGTCCTCGGGCCGTCGTCGGTGGAGACGGTCAGGTCGATGTCCTGCCAGGTGTCGCCGTAGATCTCACCGATCTCGCCCAGCCGGACGAGGCCTCGGTCGGACGTGACCAACGTGTCCGCGGTCAGGCATCCGGTGGGGGCGAGGACGCTGGCCTGGGCGTTGCGCCAGCCGTCCCGGGCGCCGATCTCGAGGCCCTTCTGCCATTCGGCGGTCGCGCCGTCCCGGACACGACGATCGTCGCCGTGCACCGTGCGCACCGCGTCGTTGGCCGCCGCGTGCTTGCGCACGACGCGGCGATGGGCCTCGGCATTGCGCGCGTAGCCGTCGTACGGAGCGACCGCGCCGGCGAGCTCGGCCGAGCGGCGGTAGGCGGTGGCGGTCATCAGCGAGGTGATTGACGCGGCGAGCCCTCGACCACCTTCGGAGTCGTACGCGTGGCCCGTCGCCATCAGCAGCGCGCCCAGGTTGGCGTAGCCGATCCCGAGCTGGCGGAACGCGCGGGTGGTCTCCCCGATCTCCGGCGTCGGGAAGTCCGCGAAGCAGATGGAGATGTCCATCGCGGTGATGACCAGCTCGACCGACCGCACGAACGCGTCGACCATGAAGCGACCGTCGTCGTCGAGGAACTTCATGAGGTTCAGTGAGGCGAGGTTGCAGCTGGAATTGTCCAGGTGCAGGTACTCGCTGCAGTTCGCCACCACGACTCCGCTGACCACGTAGGAATGGTTCCGCGGCTCGGTGAGGTTGTAGGTCGTCTCGTAACCGCGCGAGGCGCGCGAGATGAGGCGCACCGTCTCGTCGACCTGGTAATACTCGTTGGTCGACAGAATGTGGCGGAGCTTCTCCCGCTTCGGCTCGTGGTCGAATCCGACGAGCTGGGCGAACCGATCCATGTGCCGCCCGGTGATCCGTAGATCGAAGCTCGGCCCGTCACTGCCGTAGATGGCTTCCGTGCCATCGCGTCGCATGTAGTGGAAGGAGGCCGTCTTCGTCCCGGTTTCGTATATCCGCGCGCGGATGCCGAGGCCGCCGAGGAGCTCCTGGACCCCGAGGAGGAGTTCCTCGGACCTGCTGCCGAGACCGACGTAACGGGTGCCCTTGACCTCCTGATCCACCACACAGCCATCGGCGTCGAAGAGCCCACGGAGGAACGCGACGAGGATGTCCTCCGGTACCTCGAAGAGGGGCTCCGGAACGCCCTTGGTCCAGGAGCGTCCGGTGCCGACACCGAGCGCGCGCATCAGCGCCCCGAACTTGCCGCGCATCGAACGCAGCTGCTTCGTGCCGCTACCTTGAACGCTCGGCTTCGACTCGAACCCGGTGACATGCGACAGGAGCCGCTGGTGGCGCGGGAGGAGGACCTCCTGTTCCCAGGCGGAGCCGTAGACGGTGACGACCGAACCCTCGGTGACACACCCGTCGCCGACCAGCCAGCCGAGGTACTGGGCGAACTCCGGATCCCACTTCTCGGGCGGGTTCGCCAGCTCCTTCCCGCAGCCGCTCGCGATCGCGTCGAGGGCGAGGCTCGGGAAAGCGCGATCGGCGTGCGGCCGAGGCGCGTGCTGGAGCGAGCGCACGACGCGGTCGGTGTTCCCGAGGTCGTCGGCTCGAACGTAGCCGCGGTCGGCCGTCCAGACGCGATGGTTCGGCGTGCATCGCAAGCGGGAGCCGTCGCTGAACCGCAGCTCGAGGATCTCGTTGGTCCCCGTGATCATGTACTGCGTCGGCGACGTCGCCATCAAGCGGTCGACCGGATCCTCGGAGCTGGTTACGTCGTTCGTGTAGACGCCGAACCGCTCGCCTAGTGCCGCGCGTCGGATGACCTCGCCGATCGGTACGAGTCCGACGTCGGTCAGGACACGCTGGTCGGCTGGAAAACACGGATTGGACGCCGTGATGCGGCCGGACTCCGGGGACGTGTGCCAGTCATTGATCGTGTCGTCGTACTGCAGACCCGGATCGGCACATTCCCACGCGGCCTCGGCCATCGTGCGGAACAGTTCCTTGGCCTTGACCGTCTCGAGGACCTCGTTCGTCTTGCGGGCGCGCAGACCGAACTCCCCGCCCGACTGCACGGCGCGCATGAACTCGTCGGAGACCCGGACCGAGTTGTTGGCGTTCTGGTACTGCACCGACGTGATGTCGGCGCCGCCGAGGTCCATGTCGAACCCGGCGTCGCGCAGGACGCGGATCTTCCGCTCCTCGTCACGCTTGGTTGCGATGAACTCGGGGACGTCGGGGTGGTCGACGTCGAGGACGACCATCTTCGCGGCCCGCCGCGTCGCCCCGCCGGACTTGATGGTGCCCGCGGAGGCGTCGGCACCGCGCATGAACGATACGGGGCCGGAGGCGGTGCCGCCGGAGGAGAGCAGCTCCTTCGAGGAACGGATCCGCGAGAGGTTGAGGCCGGCACCGGAACCGCCCTTGAAGATCAGCCCTTCTTCGCGGTACCAGTTGAGGATCGACTCCATGGTGTCCTCGACGCCGAGGATGAAGCAGTTGTGGACGCGGAGGTTGCCGGAGAGATACTCGCCGGACTCGGTCTGGATGTCGTAGACGTCCATCGGTCCGCGAGCTTCGATCCGCGTGACCTGGAGCCGCTCGGTGTCCTTGGCCGCGAGACCGGGCAGGTCGAAGGACGCCTCGAGCTTGCCCGCCTTGGTCGGGTCCACGAAGCCGATGTGGTCGGCGAAGAGGCGACGATCGCCCGCGCCGTTGATGCGGATGCCCCAGAGGTCGTGGCGGTCGGCGCGCTTCTCCAGCTTCCTTTCGACCCCGGCGAAGATGCCGAACCGGGCCAGCAGTGCCTGGACCCCACGAATAAGGTCCTCGCCGATCATGTCCAGCCCGAGGAGCGTCGAGGACTCCCGAGGGGACACGTATCCCTCGGCCTGGAACAGGCTGCGCAGGTACGCCGCGACCACGGGGAGCGGCGCCGTGAACAGGTGCGTCGGCACGACCATCTCCGTGCCCCGCAACCAACCCGCGAGGGCCGCCTCCGCCACCTGCTGCGGCTCGAACTCCTCTTCTCCGAAGGAGTCCCGACGGTGCCACTCGAGCGTGTCGCCTGCCCGCAGGTCACCCGCGGGAACGAAGCGTCCCGTGGCCTCGCCGGACACTCGCCAGACCAGGTGGTCTGTCGTGACGTCGAGCGTGTGTCCTGAGTGCAGGTGGAGCCGCAGGACCTCCTTCACGCCGTTGGACTTCGTGGCAAGGACACGTGTCACCCCGGAGGCGTCGAACACCTTCGTGCCGACGGCGTCGTCGTCCACCAGCCGACCGATCGGGATCATCCCTGCCGGTGTGCTCACCAACGCGTCCCAGGGTTGGCACGCCGAGACCTGCTGGGGCGACGCGGTGCCGACGTTGAACCAGACGGGTGAGTTGAAGCTGAAGTACTGATGCAGCAGCATCCAGGTCAGCTCGTCGGAGAACACCTCGGCGTCGCCGGGAGTGGCGAAGTAGCCGTGCTCGCGCCCGGCCTCGGTGTAGGTGCCCACCACGCGGTCGATGAGCTGGCGCAGGCTCGACTCGCGGGCCGGCGTGCCCGCCGCGCCCCGGAAGTACTTGCTGGTGACGATGTTCGTGGCGTTGACCGACCACGAGGCCGGGAACTCCACGCCGCGCTGCTCGAAGTTCACCGAGCCGTCGCGCCAGTTGGTCATGACGACGTCGCGACGCTCCCACTCCACCTCGTCGTAGGGGTGGCGCCCCTCGGTGGTGTGGACGCGCTCCATCGTGAGCCCACCCGTGCCGCGGCCCGCCTCGCTGCCGCCCTCGGTCGTGGCGCCGACGGTCTCGGTCATGCGGTCATCCCTCGATCTCGCTCTCGCGCGTGCCGGGGACGCTTCCCCACGATCCGGCACCCTTGGGTTCTCATCGGTCATTCGGACGGGAAGGAGACCTGCTCCTCCGCCCGGATCTCCTCGCTGCCCGACTCGCGCGCGCGCAGATCGAGGATCTCGCGCTCGAAGTCGGACACCGAGGAGAAGTTGCGGTAGACGCTGGCGAAGCGCAGGTACGCCACCTCGTCGAGCTCGCGCAGCGGCCCGAGGATGGCCATCCCCACCTCCTGGCTGGGCACCTCGGCCGCTCCGGAGGCCCGCACCGTCTCCTCCACCCGCTGGGCGAGGAGCGCGAGCCCGTCCGGGTCGACGGGCCGGCCCTGGCACGCCCGGGCCACCCCGCGCACGACCTTGTCCCGGCTGAAGGGTTCGGTGACGCCGCTGCGCTTGACCACCGCGAGGACGGCCTCCTCCACGGTGGTGAACCGCCGCCCGCACCCACCGCACGAGCGGCGCCGGCGGATGGCCTGACCCTCGTCGGCCTCCCGCGAGTCGACGACCCGGGAGTCGGGGTTGCGGCAGAACGGACACCGCACGGGCCTCTCCTCCCTCTGCTGGAACGTACACAACTTGTGGACTAACTACACCCATGTAACCACAAGATGTTGGGGCAGGACGGTAGCGAGCGCCGACCCCGTACGGCAAGTCGTCCACCCCGTGAAGGGGAATCCGCGACCGGCGGGTGATGCTGCGCGCCGGGACGGGCCCGGGTCATCCGACCGGGACGGTCAGCGGCCGGCCGGCGCGGACCGAGGAGTCGGGCAGGGCGTTGAGCGCGCGGATCCGACTCATCGTCGCCTCCGCCTCCGCCCGGGGTACGGAGCGGCGGGCGACGTCCGAGAGCGTCTCGCCCTCACCGACGACGGTGACGGTGACGGCCTCCGGCACCGACCCCGTCGGGGAGGCCGCCCCCTCGGGCCCGGAGAGGTCGACGCCGACGACGAGCAGGGCACCGAGGAGCACGGACAGTCCCACCACCGCCGCGAAACGGCGCCGACGGACGACGACCTCCCACGGTGTCGACACCGGACCGGCGGCCGCGGTGCACCCTCCCCCACCCACCGGGCCTCGCGGCACGGGGACGACCGGCCCCGACGACCGGGTCCCGGGTCGACGCGCGTCGCGTCGTCCCGCAGGACGTGACGGCCGTGTCCCGGGCGACAGCGGTCGGCCCGGGGCGGCCGGAGTGGGGACAGCTGGGGTGGGGGCAGCAGGAGTAGGGGCAGGGGGAACGGTCGGGATCGAGGTCACGGCGACCCTCCTCGGTTGTCGGCGCTTCGCACACGCGTTCGATCGAACTCGTGTGCGATGTCTAGCAGCACCCACCGACATGTGCTCCGACCGCACGGCGTGTCGTTCGAACACGTGTTTGATCTCGTCGGTGCCCGGCGCTAGCTTCGCGGTAGCGGACATGCAGGGCGACCGCCGGTCCACGCGCGGGGTCGAGGTCGTCCGCGCCGGAGGAGAGTCGCTCGCCCGCGGATCGAGGA
>JAABUZ0100001045.1_pt1 | contig 57013 bp, 43 predicted proteins | sample 5562091 | NCBI WGS metagenome assembly JAABUZ01 (sample SAMN12813069, study PRJNA571459) | rock metagenome | isolation source: Antarctica rocks | place: Antarctica: Victoria Land, Linnaeus Terrace sud | collected 2015-12-21 | reverse complement strand
CCTGCCAGACACGTCGCATCTCTTCCGTATTCATCTTTGGGTTTCCTCTCACAAACTCTTCTGTTCGGTTCTCCTTGTCTTTATGATACCACTTGAGCAGGGTCTGCAAAAAAATAAATCACACCCTATTCACTTATATATTCATTCACATCTTTTGGGATTGTATCTGTTAAAAAAACTTTCTATATGTTTTACTCGTTTTAGACATTATCTTTTGCACGTAAAGGCAACAAAGGTGTTCTTTACATGAATGTCTTGTCACGATGTCTTCGACGAGGCATTAGCCATCTTCTTGTGCGCTCCACAGACACTCTATGCCGTAAACAATCACGTCAACTTTGGTCTCGTCCCTATCGAACAACATTCGAGTTGGCCGAGACGGAAAGAGGATTTTAACTTAGTACGTTTGTCTCTTTTTTCTCTTTCTCCACTGAGGAGGGTTTTCGTCTCATTAGTGCTGCACGGCGACAATTCGCCACCAGGTCTCCACGCTGATTATAGGCACGATGTTCAAAAGTGACAATGCCCGCATCAGGTCGCTTCTGAGAAGGTCGAGAGGCAATAACTTCGCTCTCAGCCCGAATGGTATCTCCATGAAAGACCGGCTTTGGAAATCCTATTGACTCGAAGCCAAGATTAGCAATGGTCGTACCTAATGTAAGATCATATACCGTCACTCCAACAAGAAGGCTTAGAGTCAATAGACTGTTCACCAAACGTTGTCCAAATTCCGTCTGAGCAGCAAAGGTCTCATCCAGATGGAGCGGTTGCGGGTTCATTGTCAAACTGGTGAAGAGGATGTTATCAGTCTCGGTGATTGTGCGAGTAATCGCGTGTTTGATAGAGAAGCCAACGGGTAAGTCCTCAAACCAGCGTCCTGTGACAGGACGTTCTTCATTCATATTTCGTCCTTTCTTTGAAGAATCTAGCTTTGTGCGAGAACAGTTTGCGCTCGTCTTACCATCGGGAGATCGACCATTTGCCCCTCGAACACGATCACACCCTGGTTTTCAGCTTGTGCCTTATGATAAGCCTCGAGGAGGCCTTCAGCATGCTTGATCTCGTGCGAGCTGGGGCGAAGAAACTGATTGGCGAGCGGAACCTGAGAGGGATGGATACAGAGCTTTCCAGTGTAACCAAGCGCACGAGCCTGCGCGGCTTCAACCATAAAACGTGAGTCGTTGTGAAAATCAGTAACAATCTGATCCAATGCAGAGATACCAGCGAGACGGGATGCCAGCGCGACACGTGAACGTGCATATAGCACCTCCAGACCTTCCGTTGTACGCTCGCCTCCCATATCCGCGATGAAATCTTCAGCCCCAAAGTACGCTGTAACAATAGGAGCATGGAGCGTTTGACTCACCCGTTCTACGCCTAAAGCGGTCTCAATGCCAACCATCACGACAAGATGTTCCAGTTCCTGATGTTTTAGCTCATGGATGAGCCGCTCAAGCTGTTCCAACGACTCATATTTGGGTAACACGACGCCTGTAAGGGAGGGAATCAGTGCTTGAGCAACATCATCGACAAACCAGGGTGTGTTAACAGCATTGATACGCACGAACCAGCGAATCTGGGGATGGGATACTGTCAAGTTCTCGGCGGCTGTACGTGCAATGCCTCGCGCGGCTTCTTTTGCTTGAGAAGGCACGCCATCTTCAAGGTCGATGATCGCGGCATCAGGCTGACTGCGAGGAAGCTTTGCGAGAACATCCGTAAGCGTGGCAGGTGCAAAGAGCGCACTACGTAGCAGTAGAGGATGTTGGTTATCGTGCATCGTCATCACTCCATGTCTCCTCTATTTTCTTACGCTCTTTCATTGCTCTGCTTCACACCTGCTATGACGCTGTCGATAGAATCGCGGTCTTCTAAGCCGGTCGTGTCACCAGAGACGTGTCCCTGCTCAACTACTTCTCGCAACAGCCGCCGCATGATCTTACCCGCCCGTGTTTTGGGCAACGTATCAACGACATAGATGCGGCTCAGATGTGCATAGCGACCAATGCTTTCTTCAACATGCCGATTCACTTCTTGTACCACTATCGCTGGGTCAGCCCCACTACGCACACAAATAAACCCGACCGGAACCATACCTTTCAGTGCATCGGGAACTCCTGTCACTGCTCCCTCAGCAACGGATGGATGGGCAGTCACAACAGCTTCAATCTCCATGGTACTCATGCGATGCCCTGCGACATTTATCACATCGTCCGCTCGACCTAATACCCATAGCTGCCCATCGCTATCCTCAATGGCTTCATCAGCAGTCCAATATTTTCCGGGGAAGCGACCATAGTAGGTTCGCTCATAGCGTTCATGGTCTTTCCAAATGGTTCGCGCGAGCGTAGGGAACGGATGTAAAAGGACCAGGTTGCCTTTCTGACCTGCGGCAAGAGGATGTCCTTGCTCGTTCACAATCATCGCATGATGTCCAGGAACAGGAACTCCACATGAGCCTGCTTTGAGTGCATCGACGCCGTAGACCGGATAGGTCCACGTTGAACCCGTTTCGGTCTGTCCATATGCATTGATAACGGGAATCCCAGGTCCCAGAGAGGTACTAGCCCAACGAAATGTCTCAGGGTCAAGTGGTTCTCCTTGCACACTGACAAGACGCAGTTGTGGCATGGGATGCCTCGCCGCGACCTCATTTCCAACTCGTCGCAACATACGCAATGCAGTGGGAGCGGAAAGTATCTTTGTAATTCGGTGCCGGTCGACTATCTCATAAAAGCGTTCAGGAGAAGGAAAGTCTAGCGCACCCTCATAACAGACGAGGGTTCCACCATGCGCCAGACCACCTATGACTACCTGGATAGGGAATGTCAACCAGCCAACATCAGCGGCGCACCAGTACACGTCATCGTCTTGCAATCCTATCTGCCATTTGACATTTGCCCATGTTCCAACGAGAAAACCTGCTGCACTATGTACAAGTCCCTTTGGTTTGGCCTCTGTGCCACTGGTAAAAATAAGAAATGCTGGCTCATTCGCTTCTAGTGGCACACAAGGACATATTGCACTCTGGCTTTCGAGCAGTTCTGTATAGTTGACCTCACTACCTTGCAACGCCACAGTCTCTCCACTTCGTGCGACGACGATAGCATGTTTAACACTAGAAACCTGTTCGCGTGCACGTCGAAAATTTGCCAACAGAGGAACTTTACGCCCACGGCGGAAGCTCACATCGCTCAAAATAACCGCTTTTGCTTCTGCTGCTTGCAAACGTACGGCCACAGCATCAGAGGAAAAACCAGAAAAGATCACGGTATAAATAGCACCAATGCGGTTACAGGCGTGAATGGCAACAAACACCTCTGAAAGATTTTGCATGTAGATGGCTACCACGTCACCTTTTGTAATACCTAGGGAGAGCAAACCATTCGCTAAGCGACTCACATCGTCGCGTAATTGCCGATAGGTCATTGTTCTGACTTCACCCGGTTCTCCTTCCCAGATGATTGCAGGCTTTTCAGCATGTTGGAGGTCATCAGCGTAGCGGTCTACACAGTTCTCGGCGACATTCAGCATTCCGCCGACGAAATAGCGAAAGTCGGGAAACGCACCTTCGCACAGCGTTTGCCAGGGTGAGGACCAGATGAAGTGTTCCGCAGCCCAGGCCCAATACTGATCGGGATGCACGCTTTCGCGTTCGCGTGCAACTTTGAGATCAGCTTCCTGCTGAGGTGAATGCCATGACGGTTGAAGAGGAATCAGTGCCTCGCTGATGAGTGCTTGGAGGTTTTCATTGACAGCCATAAGAGTTCTCCTTGCTGCTGACGTTGCAGCGATGAAGTGGTGACTAGACGGGAGCGACAGAATGATGTCGACGGTGGCCTTCTCGCTCCCAGCCATCACTGGCTTGTAAACGAAGGATAAGTTCCTGACGCAGTGCTTCGTTCGGAACAACGGCATCAATATACAGGTCAGAGGCAAGACGTAATAAATCGAGATCGGCTTCATACACCGCACGTTGCTGTTCGATGAACGCCATGCGCTCTTCCGAGTCGGAAATCGCATCGATTTTCTTTGTATACATGGCACGCACCGCCGCTTCCGCCGACATCGCACCAATTTGTGCTGTTGGTAAGGCAATAGTTGCACGCGGCAGGAAACCAGGACTCGACATTGCATAAAAGCCGGCTGCGTAGGCTTTGTGAATGACGATGCAGAAGCGTGGAACCTCCGCACTCGCCATCGCACTAATCATCTTCGCCCCATGTCGGATGATTCCAGCCCGCTCAACCGCAACCCCTACCATGAAGCCGGGCACATCAACCAGGAAAAGCAGAGGAATGTTGAACGCATCACTCAAGGTGATAAAACGTGCTGCTTTATCCGCAGAATCTACGAAGATAGAGCCACCTTTTACGCGTGGCTGATTGGCGACGATTCCTACAACGCGCCCATCCAAACGAGCGAATCCTGTAATAATTTCCGGGGCATAGGTCGCTTTGATCTCAAAGAAGCTTTCAGCATCGATCAGGCGCTCAATGACCCGGTGCATATCATACGCACTGCGTGGATTCTCTGGCACAACTCGTTGCCAGTCGAGTGTTGAGGGTAAAGCATGAGGAAGAGCTTCTGGACGCCTATTCCATGCATGTGGAAGATACGAGAAAAGTCGCCTAGCGGCTGCGATGGCAGAAGCGTCATCGGAAAAGAGCTGATCTCCGCAGCCCGAAATAGTGGTGTGCATACGCGCGCCCCCCATCTCCTCTAATGTCGTCTTTTCGCCAATCACTATCTCAGCAACACGCGGTGAGGCAAGGCTCATTGAAGCATTACCATCAATCATGCCTACCCAATCGCAAAAAGCGGGCATATAAGCGCCTCCAGCGGCGGCAGGACCGAAGAGAATACAGATTTGCGGTACGCGGCCCGAAAGACGAACTTGCAAGTGGAAGATGCGTGCTGCGCCACGCCTTCCAGGGAAAAAGCCAAGTTGATCAGTGAGACGACCACCAGCAGAATCGACGAAGTAGAAAACTGGAAGGAGATCGCTATCGGCTCGTTCGAGAAGACGAATCTGTTTCTCAACGGTGCGTTCGCCCCAGGAACCGACCTTCACTGTAGGATCATGCGCGATGATCGCGACACGGCGTTCCTGAATTAGTCCGGTGCCAGTGAGGACACCATCAGCAGGATACCCACTGGCAAGTGCATGGGCAAGCAGTCCATCTTCTATCCAGGAATTTGGGTCGAGAAGCAAATCAAGGCGTTGGCGTACTGGTAGTTTTGTGCCCAACAACGTCGGATTGCCACCCTTGCGTGCTGTAATTGACGCTTGATCGAGCCTCTCTTGCTGTTCATTGCTCATAGGCCCAGCCCTTTAGCAAGAATCTCCATCTGCACTTCGTCGGTCCCTCCACCAATACGCAGAATACGGGCATCACGGTAATGCATAGCGACGTGACTCTCTTCGATAAAGCCATAACCACCAAATATCTGCACAGCATCATCGGCGACTCGGTTCGCAGTTCGTGCCGCGAACAGCTTTGCCATAGCAATGGCTTCGGCGGCATCGAGACCAGCGTCGAGACGGGCAGCAGCCTGGTATGTCAGGAGCCGCGCCGCCTGGATATCGGTTGCCATTTGTGAAAGAAGATGACGTACCGCTTGAAATTTGCCGATAGGTTGACCAAAGGATTGGCGTTCCTTCGCGTAGGCGAGGGCATCCTCAAAGGCAGCCTGAGCAAGACCGAGTCCCATCGCAGCAAGCACGATCCGCTCAAGTTGAAACCCTCCCATAATCTGGTAAAAGCCACGTCCTATAGTTCCAATGATGCGGTGTTGCGGAACAAAACAGTTATCGAAGATCAGTTCGCGTGTATCGGAGGAGTGCCAGCCCATCTTACGTAAGGGACGGCCAACGGAGAAGCCCTCCTGTCCGTTTTCAACAAGAAACATAGTAATGCCTCGTTGTCTAGCTTGAGCATCTGTCTTGGCAGCAACGATAATGATATCGGCAAGACCACCATTCGTGATAAATAGCTTGGTTCCTCGTAGCCTGTAGCCATCCCCTTCAGGCACAGCGGTCGTTGTGATCGCTGCAACATCTGAACCTGTACCTGGCTCTGTCACTGCAATGGCCGCGACGGTCTCTCCTGCGACTATAGAGGGAAGAAACGTGTGTTGCTGTTCAGCGGTCCCGAAATGAACGAGATGAGTAGCCGCCATATACGAGCTTACCAGTGGAGTAACGGCTAATCCTCCGGAGGTTTTGGCAACCTCTTCGCTAAAAAGGGCGATAGAGAGATTATCGCCGCCACTTCCTCCAACCTCATCAGGATATCCCAAGCCAAGAAAGCCATGCCGACCAAGAAGTCGCCAGAGCGCGTGGGGAAATTCGCCATCTTGCTCAGCTTGCTCAACAAAAGGACGAATGTGTTGTTGTACAAAGGCGCGGCAGACAGCCTGAAATTCTCGATGTGGTTCATCAAGCTCGAAGATGCTGCCTGAATGTTCGACATCTCGTTCACTGAAAATCATACATACCTCTTCTTTTTGTATCCAGCAGGTAAAAGTGGACCTTCCTTCAACTCATAGCAACTTGACAAAAGGAACATGATGCAAGTATAGTTGACATTGAGCCTAAATGTCAATTGTCTATAAAAAAGGGAGCCTTTATAAAAATATGAGTTCAGAACAAGGGGACAAAGAGAAGGGTACAAACCGTCGCCAACTACGTATGAATTTACGCCGACAAGAGATTCTGAAAGTAGCTGCACGACTGTTTGCCGAAGTGGGATATGAGCGAACGACGTTAGAGATGATTGCCAGTGAACTTGGGCTGTCACAACCCGCACTTTACTATTATGTAGCAAGCAAAGAAGACGTGCTGGCACAGCTTTTTGAGGATATTTTACAAAGAATCATTGGGCGTACTGAGGAAGACATATCAGCAGTGGAATCCGCAGAACAACAGCTACGCCTCTTGATTAAGGCGCATATAGCATCTCTCTGTCAATATCCAGAAGGGAAAGCTTTCATTCTCTATGAAAGCCATTTGCTTAGCTTGCGTACTCCAGAGATACTGGAAATGCGGGACCGTTACCAGCAAATTGTGGAGTCTATTCTGAATACTGGCATTGAACAAGGCATTTTCCCCATTACAAATGTCAAATTGGCGACATTCGCACTACTTGGCTCGCTCAACTGGATTCCCCGTTGGTTTTCAACTGATGGCGACTTGTCACAGGAGATGATTGGAGAATTCTACGCACAATTTTTGACAAGCGCATTAATGAATTCTTCTGAGGCTCTAACCCTTTACAAATGATAGGTGAAAAGGTATAGTCATTGTCTTGTTCTCCTCAATGCGATGAAGAAGAGATCACGGCATTCCTCATCCATATATTGCTGAGGGCGGCAACGGTGTAACGATTCATGTAGACAACCCGCTCTACATTCCCTTTCCCATGACGGATACGGACACTCCAATTGCTGCATTCTACATCCTCAAATATGCACTACTTCTTCACAACATGCTGAATTACGAATGGTAAGTGACGCTCATTTGCGAGCAAACGTGTGCGAGTAGTGGTAATTGATAAAGGACTTTCATCGCAGACAATCCAGCGACGCTTGAGTTTCTCTGCCACAATTGGCGTAACTCCACTACCACAAAAACAATCAAGTACGAGATCATGTTCATCAGAAGAGGCAGCGATAATGCGTTCGAGCAATGTCTCGGGCTTTTGTGTTGCATAGCCAGTACGTTCAGGGTCTCGTTGATGCAGATGAGGAATATCACTCCACACATCACTTGGTGTTATATAGGAGTCTTCGTCATAGCTGTAGAGCCGTCCAGCCGAGCGAATTGTCCAGAAAATGTGTCCATCAGCAGCAACCTCTTTGCGCATATTATTCCGTTTCTGTGTACCGCGTCGCTCTCCTATCCTTTCACCATGAAAACACGCATTTGCTGATTTCGTGTAGAGAAGGATTGTATCATGCTTGCGAGCATACCCCTTGTGTGATCGTCCACCAGATTGATAGTGCCAGATGATCTCGTTCCTAAAACCTCCACCTCCGGCCTGTGAATGGTGAAAGACCTCGTCAAGAACTAATTTTGCATAATGGATTGTGCGCCAATCGAGATGTACGTATAGACTGCCACGTTCAGACAACAATCTATAGAGAAATGTGAGAGTTTCGTATAGCCACTGAAGATATATATCTATATCATTTCCCCAGGTATCTTTATAAGCTCTTTGGGTACCATTCATGAAAATACGCCCTGTCATAAATGGGGGATCAATATAAATAAGGTCAACTTTTGAAGAGAAATCGTCGAGGAGAGCAGGCAGAATGACGCCTTTGTCACCTAAAATAAGGCGGTTATGCCAATTCGCCGGAGATAAATGTACAGTATTTGATAGCCCATCTGACTCAGTGTTATATGCAGCCGTGTAGTGTTCTTGCGTCAGAATAGAAGATGTTGTGGAAGATGCTATGTCTTGAGAGTTATCTAACGGGAAACATTTACCCTTCCACGTGAGTTCGGCCATACCGTATGTCCCTTGCTTACAACTATAATGGTGTATGAAGTCTTCGACTAAGATTATCATAGATGAGAACATGGTTATTGTCAATTACTTCCTCGCATAACCTGAATTACCTATTGCATGATACTCATGAGATGAGATACGTTGATACATAATGTTCTGTAATAGCGTTGTCCTAACATATTTGCCTGTTCGATACCTGCAAAACGTTGGGAAATAGATAGGAGGAGATTCCCTTATGTCTAAAAAAAAAATGGAAATAGTACTATTCCCATTCCTGCTTTTGCTCTTACTACTTTTATCAGCCTGTAGTTCAACGAAAGTGGGAACGATACCAAGCGGAACACCCGATCAAGGGAATGGCACACCAGCTGTTATTGCCACTGTAACATCGTCTGTACAAAATGTCCCAGTAGCACCCGTAGGGACGCTTGGTTCTTCCTATGCGTTTGTGAGAAAAGGACAACTTTGGGTTGCTTTTCATAGTGCGACACCTTTGCAAGTGACCAATTTTGATTACAGCAAACTTCCAACAGTATTTTGGCATCAACCTGTCTGGTCTTCTGACGCTTCTTACATCGCGCTTATCACAACAGCTCGTCCACTCGGTTTAGGTGGTGGTGGTTGTCCTGCCCCGAATTATGGCGCGAATGGCGCACTTTATATTATGAACACGCAAACGCAACAATTCACACAAGTGGCACTTCCATCTCCAGTAAGCAATGTACAGATGAGTGGTACGCCACGCATGGACTCATGGCAATACGCGTTCTGGCAGGATACAACGCATTTATTTGCGTGGTACAATAGTGATCCGGGGAAGACGGGTACAGGATTGTACCGCTATGATGTAAACACTCATACGTTGTCACAAGTATTACCTGTAAGTGCATTAGGTGTTGCAACATTGTTCAATCCTCAAAAGAATATGCCTTTGTTGCTTTCACTACGTTATAGTAGCGGACAACTTTTTTATCAGGTCGTCGTACATCCTTTTGAGCAGCAAAGCCAGATTATTCTTTATAGTCACTCACTTATGCATCCTGAGGCACAGAGCAAGCAACTTTTACAAATGGGAAGTGAGCCATGGTGTGTTACACTCCAGAGCGGGTCCTTTGTGAGACCGGGTTGGGATGTTGCTCCTGATGGTCAACAACTTGTGGCGCAAATGATAACTTCTACAGGACCTGGTCAAGCCGTTGGAACGGTACAAGTCCTAAACTTGAACGATCACTCGACAACAGGACTGTTTGCTCAGATACCAATGAGTGTTTTGAGTCAAGATACCGCGTTAACATGGGGGCCTGACAGTCAAACAGTGGTAGCTACTTCTCGTCAGACTGCTACTATTGCTCAGAGCGGACCATATTCTACGTCACTTGCAAATCCAACGGCTACACAGCAATATGTACCTAGTTTAGCTGGTCAGGTAACATGGCGTGCTGATAGTGCTGCATTTGCACTACAGAATACCGATGGAACCTCTACAGCGACAACTGCTAATGTGTATGTATTTTTACCAGGAGATACACATGGGCAACTCCTTTTAGCGGACGCTCACAATTTTACATGGGGTTAAGAATTATGCAATACACCCTCTGGGTTTTCGTTAGTCTGGTTGCATACATTGCAGGAGTCGTAGTACTCCTACGTGTTACACCAATGCTGCTTCATCGACACTATGACGAGGGGTTGTTTATGGGAATTGCCGCAATAGCTATTTCCGGCGCATTACTCGCATTTGGTGGAACTATTATCCCACTTGCAATATTCAGCGGAGCCTTGGGAGCTCGCATTCTTGACGTATTTTTATTGATTGTTCTTCTGCTTGTCGCAGTTCACCTTGCTCGTCGCAGTTTCCGATCACGCGTGACAGTAGATACATTTCGAATCTCCCGTATTATTACGGGAACTTATAGCATTTTCCTTGCAGTTGCAACCCTGTACTACATTGTGGAAATTTTCATCATCGGTCGCTAAGTGTTATGTTTGTTGTATCGAGCATGCTTTTTAACACGAGGCAATGATTATGTTATAACATAGTAGGAATGACGTCAACCGTCTGTGCTATGATAGAGAGAGAGAGAATATCTTTACTTTGTGATATGTTCTTTTAGCAAAGAACAGAACTATACAGCATATATTACCTCTTTAGTTAAAAGTGTGGTGCCTATGATTGTCCGTGATATCATGACGACAAAGCTAACAACAGTTACACCCGATGACACGTTGAGTCATGCTGCAAATCTGTTGCGTCAACATCAAGTACATCAACTTCCTGTAACTAGAACTGTTCCTATTGCATCACCGTCGCATGCAGAGTATCAGTCGCACAAAACGCTTCTCATATTTGAAGGAATGCTTACTTCACAAGATGTTGATCTTGTAGTGGCGTTGGCAAGACAAGATGCATCACACCGTTCTTGGCAGGAGCAGCGTGTTATTGAGGTGATGCATCGCGCGATTATTCGCGTGACCCCAATAACGTCAATCGCGGCTGCCGCACAAATTCTAGTAGAGCGCGGCTTAAATTATTTGCCTGTTGTTGAGTATCGGCAGGTGAACCAGGAGAGTCAGGAGAGTCAGGAGAGTCAGGAGAGTCAGGAGAGTCAGGAGAGTCAGGAGAGTCAGGAGAGTCAGGAGAGTCAGGAGAGTCAGGAGAGTCAGGAGAGTCAGGAGAGTCAGGAGAGTCAGGAGACGCAAACCCTCCCCCTTCTGGTTGGACTCTTGACACGTAGTGATTTTTTGCTTGCCTTTGCTCGTTCGATGGGTGCTTTTGAACCTGGGATGCAACTGGATATTACGCTACCTCTAGGTGTTACTGCGCCACTTACGGAGACACTACGCATTGCGGCAGAATTACATGTGCAGATACGAAGTATTATCGCTGCACCTCTTACAAGTATTGTGCCACTTACTGCTACCTTACGGGTAGGGACGATTAATCCCACCGCGTTACTTGTTCGGTTACAGGAGGCAGGCATTCAGTATTCTCTTGTGAATCCACTTGCAGATGGAGAAGTTCATGACTAATACACGAAGTACCGCGCCCAGCCGAGCACGTCTCATGTTTGAGGCTAGCGAATTGCACTATAACTTCGGTCCAGGACATCCACTGCAACCAAGCCGTATAGAAGCACTTATTGACTTATTGAAAGAAACGAACCTGTGGCATTATGAAGATGCACAAACACGTCTTCCTCTACGCTCTGCGACCATTGAAGAACTGCAGCTCATCCATACACAAGATTATGTGCAAGCGGTGCAACAATTGAGCCTATCAGAAGAGCCAAATATGAGCAAAGAAGAGCGCGTGGAACGGGCACGATTAGCGCTTAAGTATGGTTTTGGTGATGGTGATACTCCTGTATTGCCGGGTATGCATGATGTGACCGCAAATATTGCTGGTGGAACGCTAGTGGCGCTAAGTGCAGTTATGGGCTTACCAGAAGGTGGTACCTTTGCTTCTGAAGAGGAGCGACCTCTACATGTATTTCATACCTCAGGTGGATTACATCACGCCTGGGCCGAGCGTGCTTCTGGCTTTTGTGTTTACAACGATATTTCTGTAGCAATAGCACATATATTACGGGCTAGTGAAGCTAAGGTGTTGTACATTGACTTCGATGCTCATCATGGTGATGGCGTGCAACGTTCGTTCTATGACGATCCACGCGTCATGACGATTTCTTTTCATGAAACAGGTCGTTATCTTTTCCCTGGTACAGGCGATGTACTGGAGATGGGCAACGGAGTTGGACGGGGCTACTCTGTGAATATACCTTTAGAGCCGTTCACCGAAGATGACTCGTATATAGAAGCAATGGACGCATTGTTGCCTCCGTTGATCATTTCGTTCGCGCCAGATGTCATAATCAGTCAACACGGCTGTGATACACACGCATGGGATCCTTTAACGCATTTGCATTTGACAATGCACGGTATCACTCGCCAAATGAAAATGACACATCAGTTGGCGCACACTTACTGTAAGGGACGTTGGGTTGCAGTTGGTGGCGGAGGATATGACCTCTATCGTGTGGTTCCGCGTGCATGGAGTGCATTGTGGGCTGAAATGTCTGAACAAGCACTACCTGAACAACTACCAGAGAGGTGGATAGAGCGCTGGCAACCAGAATGGCTTGTAGCGCAAGAGCAAGAAGAGGCGGCGCAAGGGGTTATGGGAAAGACACATGAGTCAATGATTTTCCCAACACTTTTCAAGGACACAGCAGAAAACTTTCCCGCACAACCTCGTCGTTGGTCGATTAGTAATACAAACAATCATACTGTTGCTCTCGTGCGACATCTGCTCATTCCCTATCCTGTACGGCATGCATTTCCCTCGCAACGACAACGTTCTCCATTGTCAGGCTTGTTCGACCTGCTTCATATGAATAGAATGAGCACGCCTTCGCGTAGTAAAGTACTCGATACGACAAAGGGTATGATCCTTCTGCGTGATTTCTGTCCCCCATCGTTAGTAGAACGATTAAAGGCTGACAATGGACTGCATGCCTTTGCGCGTATTCCAGAGCGTGAGCATCAACTTCTGCTCAATATTGCGAAAAGTCCAGATTGCGCCCTTGCTCTTGCTCATACTCCCTCTGGCAATATCATTGGTGAAGTCACAATTGCCCCTGCCGACGATTGGTGGGAAGGAATAGAAAATGTGTATGAAGTTGCGGTTCAGGTCAGCTCAAATTGGCGCAACTTAGGCATTGCTCGTAACCTTCTGAGTTTTGCTCTTGAGCTGGATGCGCTAGAAGATATGATTTTTTTCGCGATGGGCCTTTATTGGCATTGGGACGCTGAAGGGTTGCATATCTCTGTTTACCGCTATCGAGAGTTGATCACCCGACTTTTTCGTTCGCAAGACTTTATCGAGTATCCTACATCGGAACCAAATGTTAGCATGGAACCTGCGAATGTGTTGCTTGCACGTATCGGTAGCCGTGTTGACAAGCGAGTTGTGAGCCAGTTTCTTAGTCGATTACTTACCTCACCAAACATCTCCGGTTTGTAGCAAATAGATATCTACCTGGGTACTAACTTCTACTTGGTACATGTTGTAACTTGAATAACCATCTATTGGTTTTGTAGCGAAAATGAAATCTCATGCTTAAAATTGCGTACTTTCCCAAAATCTAATAAGGGAAATGCAACGTAGTATAGTGTGAGAAGCGAAAATGATTGGTTGCCAAGGCGCCCACCATGGTATACCGCGAAACGCATCAATCTTCCTTCTTATTTACTTACGCCTTGACTTGTATTCGGGGAAATACAAAGATAGGCTGATTGGTCAACACGACGAGTGTTGTGATTGACCCAAAGAAATGTATTGTATGGAAGGATCACGACAACAATGGAAAATCAGAATCAGTCATTCACAGGAACATCGCGTCGTAACCTCTTGAAGGGAGCAGTTGCTGGAGCCGCTGGCGTCACAGGACTTGCCGTTGCCGGTGGAGCCCTGTACACGAGCAACGCTCATGCAGCCTCTGCACACAACTCAAATTGTGTCACCCCTATCGCCGAAATCTTAACCATTGGTCGCACAGCAGAACGTTTGGCCGTCACCTTCTACACGCATGGCTTGAACAATGCTGAGAAACTTGGTATCACGGGAGCTAACAAAGCTGACATTCGTGCCGCTTTGATCGAAGAGCAAATTCACGAACTCTTCTTTGCCAGTGCAGGTGCTGGTTACCTTGCAAGCACCTTCAGTTTCCCTCATGGTGATGATACGTTCGAGAACCTGAACTACTTCATTGAAACACAACAGCAACTCGAAGGTGTCTTCGACTCCGCGTTCCTGGCAGCGATCAAGGAGTTCGCGTTACAGAATAGACCTGACCTCTCCCAGATTGCAGGGCAGATCGCGTGTATCGAGTCAGAGCATCGTGCCCTTGGTCGGATGATTGGTGGTTATGTCCCAGCCGATAACTGGGCGTTCGCCCCAGTCTTGCTTGCCAAGGTGGGAGACGCTCCTGCTCTCGTCGCGAAGGCAGGCTACCTCAGCCCGGTCCCCGGCAACCACTTCACCTACGAGCAGGTGCCTGTTGGTGGGGGTGGAGTAGTCTATCGTCGTCCATTCGCTGTCTCCTGTACTGAGTAGTAGAAGATCGAGTAAACAAAAGTTATAGCTGAACAAAAGTTCAGTAAATGTATACCACACTAAAGAGAGAAGGTTTCTTGCTAGACGAGAAACCTTCTCTCTTTAGTGTGGTATGAAAGATATAAATATTGCTATATTTAAGTATTTTCTTTACTCGATCTTAACATGATCGCAACTTTAATAACACTCCTTTCTTATATAGTTAAATGTAGGAAGCATGTGACGACGAGTTGTGTAAAACGCCATCCCAAACAATAAAAAAAAGAGTGTACGCATATCAAGAACTCATGCGATCCAATTTCACCTACACATCGTAGTGTAGTACGAGAGGCGAACATAAATAGTTTCCAGGATGCCCACCGTGGCAAACCTCGGAATGCACTCGCTGACCTTCTCGTGCATTAGCTCATGCTCAACTTTGCGTTCGGGGAATACGCAGAGAACATGTTGAGAGTCAGCATGACGACGGTCATAGTTGACAAGAAAAATTATTGTTATGGAAGGATCATTACAACAATGGAAAATCAGAATCAGACACCCTCAGCCAACGAAGCACCAAAGGGAACATCGCGTCGTAACCTCTTGAAGGGAGCAGTTGCTGGAGCCGCTGGCGTCACAGGACTTGCCGTTGCCGGTGGAGCCCTGTACACGAGCAATGCTCATGCAGCCTCTGCACACAACTCAAATTGTGTCACCCCTATCGCCGAAATCTTAACCATTGGTCGCACAGCAGAACGTTTGGCCGTCACCTTCTACACGCATGGCTTGAACAATGCTGAGAAACTTGGTATCACGGGAGCTAACAAAGCTGACATTCGTGCCGCTTTGATCGAAGAGCAAATTCACGAACTCTTCTTTGCCAGTGCAGGTGCTGGTTACCTTGCAAGCACCTTCAGTTTCCCTCATGGTGATGATACGTTCGAGAACCTGAACTACTTCATTGAAACACAACAGCAACTCGAAGGTGTCTTCGACTCCGCGTTCCTGGCAGCGATCAAGGAGTTCGCGTTACAGAATAGACCTGACCTCTCCCAGATTGCAGGGCAGATCGCGTGTATCGAGTCAGAGCATCGTGCCCTTGGTCGGATGATTGGTGGTTATGTCCCAGCCGATAACTGGGCGTTCGCCCCAGTCTTGCTTGCCAAGGTGGGAGACGCTCCTGCTCTCGTCGCGAAGGCAGGCTACCTCAGCCCGGTCCCCGGCAACCACTTCACCTACGAGCAGGTGCCTGTTGGTGGGGGTGGAGTAGTCTATCGTCGTCCATTCGCCGTCTCCTGCTCCGAGTAGTGGAGGGCTAGGCAACCCAAACTCCAACTGAACAAAAATTTCAGTAGACATCTATCACACTAAAGAGAGAAGGTTTCTTGCTAGACGAGAAACCTTCTCTCTTTAGTGTGGTATGAAAAATGCCAATAATAGTAATTTTGAACAGTTTCTTTACACAATATTAATATAACCTTAAGCAGAGTATTACTGTTTCCCTATGTAGTTAATTATAGGGGTATATGTGGAGGGGTTATATAGAATGACGCTTCAAGTAATAAAAACTCGTGCAATCCAAACTCATCTACCTGACGTAGTATAGTGTGAGAAGCGAAAATGATTGGTAACCAAGGCGCCCACCGTGGTATACCGCGAAATACTTCAATTCACCTTCTCACTCCCTTATAACCTGACTTACATTTTGTAGTATGTAAAGGGAGTACATTGAGCACTCAACCGGATGTCATTATTAAATAACAGAAATTATTGTATAGAAGGATCATTAAAAACAATGCAAAACCAAGATCAGACCTCACGCCGTAGTGTTCTGAAAGGTGCTATCGCTGGAGCCGCAGGAGTTACAGGACTTGCTGTTGCTGGAACAGCAGTTTTCAACATCTGCTGAGGGGTATCTCTCGCCTAAGGGTAGAAATAGCTATACATATGCTCCTACAAGTCTCACTATCTATACAGATGTGTCGCAGAAGGCACCATATGTTGTCCCTTACAAGTAGTAGTGTCCTGAACTTGTAACTTTTGTCTTAACAACAGACCAGCGATTCAATACATTTGTAACGAATTGTTGGTCTGTTGCGTACTTAATAACAGATATAGTTAGACTGTTGCGTACTTAATAACAGATATAGTTAGACTGTGTTACTTTCTTAATGACCTCTCCTCATGCACACACCTCACTGAAAATTTGATAAGAAATAGATAAGGATAAGATAAGTGATCGAATACTTACATTTCTTAGGAAAAAAACTCTACAGCACTAATATAGTTTAGTTTACGCTTAGAGTGCTTTATTGAAGAGTTTTCTGGCCTCGAAAACGCTTGAATTTTTTACTAGAAAAGACTACTCTATGGAAGACGAAAGAAAGTGAGGTCCGAACTTATGCAAACTAAAGAACGCTCAAAAGTACAGACTAAAACACCGAATCTAGAAATCACTGATGGTATGTTGGTTAAACAAACACTTGCTGGCGATCAACGTGCATTTGAGGCCTTAGTACAACGCTATAATGTTTCACTCTTTAATTTCATCTGTCATTGTTTAGGTGATTATGACCAAGCCTGTGATGTATCACAACAAGTTTTTCTACAACTTTATATTTCTATGCCTACACTACGTACAGGGGAGCCATTAAAAGCGTGGCTTTTCCAGGTTGCACGTAACCGATGTCTTGATGAGTTACGTCGCAAACGTGCCATTCACTTCTCAGAATTAGAAGCAATAAATGATGAGGACGATCTCTCACCTCTTGCGATTATGCCAGACACTCGTCCTCTACCTGAAGAGATCGCGGAACGTAACGATCTTCAGCGTTCCCTACGCTGTGCCATTGAAGGACTTCCTCCAAAGTTTCGATCGGTTGTTCTCCTACGCTATGCAGGCCAGTTAAGTTTTTCTGAAATTGGGCAGACGCTTAGTATGCCAGAAGCCACTGCAAAAACGTACTTCCAACGAGCACGTCCGCTCTTGCGTGCGGCATTAACTGCACAAATGCATACAGTATCAGCATCTTAAGCGTTTGATAAGAAAGCTTTGTATGGTGTATGGTGAAACTTTCCTCTTATGTGCTTCGTATTAATACTAGATAAGAATTGCATAAGAGGGAGTACATATGAACTATTCGCACCACGTTCTCTTCGCTAAAGATTTGACAGCAGACGACGAAATTGATAACCTGTTTAGCCAGCTCCAGCAGATTGCGCCTCCATCATCTCTCGTGGAGAATATCCTTGCCTCTGTTGCTCGCCTAACTCCGCCAATATGTCGAACTGCTCAGAATCCATGGGAAAACATTGAGTTTGTGGTGCATCATGAAGATAGAGAGCCTTCTTAACATAAAACATTAACTGGAATAAAAAAAAGTCATGGCAGAAAGCTAGAAAGGCTTCCTGCCATGACTTTTTTTATACTGTAAACTTTTGATGCGCACCACTTCTTAAACAAGAATAACAAGAAATTGTACGCTTCGAGTATGCTAAGCTATTTGTTCTGAGAGCTTGCCAGTATGTACAAGCCAGCGTACAAACTCAAGGCGGCGATACTCTATGGCCGCGTTCCGTCGCTCTTTCTCTGCGTGCTCTTTACGAAGTTTACTTAATTGTTTTACCTCTCCTTCAGCAAACCCACCTTTACGCAAAATGTCGCGATCTTCTTTGCGGTCCATAGAAGCCTCCTTCTTGTCTAAAAACAACTACTGAGATGCTATCATTAACATCTGGTAAGATACTCGAGCAGCGCTTTTTGTATCTTGTCTAAGGGAGTAGATGAAAGAGCGTTCGTTGTAGTGAGCATGTGCTGATGTGTGGGCGGACAGATGTGTAGTGTATAAACCACATTGGCTTGTGTCAAGTGCGGGGAGTAGCCTTGTATCCGATAAGCAAGATATATCGCTTATGGGCATGGTGTGTTCAATGTCTTTGACGTGCATTTTGACACCCCGCTTCCGCTAAATGACTTTTTCCGCTGCGGCAGCGCCGCCGATGCGACTAGAGATAGTTTTCCTGTCTCTACTGAAAGATTACCCAATAAAGTGTGAAAAACGAGTAAATATTTTCCTTCTAATGTGAAAATCGTGTGAATATTTCTCTGAATTTGTGAGTCTGGTTGCACATGATTTAATTGAGATGCTCTACTTCATCTGTGTCAGCAGCAGGGACGAAGTATCCTACTCCTAACTCATTGCGTAAAAATCGTGGCTGTGCTGGATTGGGTTCTAGCTTTTGGCGTAGATGGCGCATGAAAGTACGAAGATATGTGTTTTCACTGCCATAATCCGGTCCCCATACTCGTTGCAATAGCTCTCGATGTGTGAGTACTTTTCCTGAATTACGTGTAAGTTCACAAAGGAGGTCATATTCAGTGGGTGTTAAATGAACACTTTTCCCTCCCGATTGAACAGCACGATGCGCATAGTCTACGACCAATCCATTCTCACCACCACTCCTATAGCGCGGTTTATCTCCTCCGGCGGCATATGTACGCGAACGCATTGTATCATCTGAGCGACGTAATGATACGCGAACCCGTGCTAAAAGTTCATTCAAGCTAAAGGGTTTGGTCAGGTAGTCATCTGCCCCAAGATCAAGTGCTTTAATTTTCACTGGCTCTTCATCGTGCGCGGAAAGAATAATAACGGGTGTATTACTCCATTCTCGCAAGCGACGCAAAAATGTTAGGCCATCTAGAGAGGGAAGTGTGAGATCAAGCAGAACAAGGTGTGGTTGAAACACAGCCGCAAGATCAATGGCTTGTGCGCCATCGCGGACAGCTTGTGTTTGAAAGCCTCTTGCTTTAAGTTGAACGAGCAAGAAAGAACGCATCTGCGGTTCGTCCTCAACGCAAAGAATACGCACTTTTTTATCGTTAGTAGACATTGTTTTTCCCTATCTGTGACTTGGAACTTTTGCTAGACAGTATTATGCGTTGTTAAAAGCTGCAAGTGTAAATGCGAAACTTGCACCTTGTCCAGGGCTACTGACAAGTGTAAGTTTACTTGTATGTGCCTCAACGATACCGCGACTAATATACAAACCGAGGCCAGTTGTGGGACTCCATCGTGTCATTTTATGCTGACGCTCTCCATTTGGTTGTCTAGGGCGATGAAGGTCTGGTCTACTCATGGCAGCAAATGTGCTGAAGCGTGTAAACAACATCTTTTGTTGCTCTTGTGGAATACCCTGTCCTTTATCACTGACGCGTAAAGTGACTCCTATAGGGTATGTGTGTTGAGCATCTTGTGGAGAATATAGTGGTTCTGCTTCAAGTAAAACAGTATCACCTTCTGGTGTATAACGGAATGCATTGCTGAGCAAATTTGTAAGAACACTCATAATAAGCTCGTAATCTGCTCGTACAGCTGGTAGGTTATGTGGATACTCGACGCGTAAATAGCGTTGTGATGAGACTATCAGGGCTTCAAGACGTTCTTCCAGGTCTTCAAATAATTCTGGCAATAATACTGCCTCTAGTTTAAGGCGGAGTGCTCCCGCTTCAACACGTGAGGCATCAAGGACATGGTTAATAGTGGTAACGAGTCGATCTACCTGCTCATCGGCCGTTAGTAGCGAGGCATGTTGCTCCTCTGGCGACCACTGCAAGTCCTTTGCAAGCAATGCACTCAAGTGCGCGCGAATATTTGCAAGTGGCGTTTTAAGTTCGTGAGCCATCGTTGTAAAAAAATCTTCTCGTGCACGTTCCAACACCTTAATTGTAGTAATATCGTTATAGACAAGCATAGCACTGGTGATTGTACCCTCTACTGTTCGTATAGGGGTAGCAGTGGCAAATATATACATTGTCTGCCCATCTCTGTCTTGTATATGTAGTTCCGCTTCGTTCTCTTTGCCTTCTTTTAATGCAATATGGAGTGGCCTTTCCTCATATGGTATGAACGTTTCAGAAGCATTGTAAGTAGCGATTGAGCGTAACATATCTTCACAGTCTACGCCCACGAGACGCTTAGCCGCTTGACTAGGATTATCCAACGGTTCTAGGACGACACCCATCTGTTGTAGAAGTTGTACTGCGCGGCAATTGATGATGGTAATTGAACAATCCTCGGCTGATACAAGCACAACGCCTGAGGGTAGTCGTTCTAAAAGAAGCTCTAGTCGTGCGCGTTCCATTTCCTGCGCTACTTGCACGAGTTGCAATGCTTCGTTACGATGGGCAAGTTCCCTGGTGCGTTCGATGACTTTGGCTTCTGTGTGCTCTTGTGCTATAGCCTGCTCTGTCACGTTATGATAAATAACAACAAAGGCTAAGGTGTCACCAACATCGTCGCAGATGGGAGTATATGTGCATCGAATGGTATATTCCTGACTATCTGCACTGCGCATTTTGAACTCATCTACCAAGCCTGCATGCGCTCGCCGCTCAAGTTCTGCTATTGGATCTGTCAAATGAGTAATGTCGTAATAGAGGGTAGCCTTGCTTTGTTGCAGTGCCTGTGTCACTGTCTGCCCAATGATCTCATCGTCCCACCCAAGCAATGTCCGAATGGCTTGGTTCATTTCCGCGACACGCCAGCGCGGATCAAAGATAATGATGCCATCAGGGATCGCCTGCATAACATACGCACGTTGATGAGCACTTCGCCGCTCGGCCCGTGCTAGCTGATCAATATTGTGAAAAAGACGTGCGTTTTGTATGGCAAGTCCTGCTTGTTGCGCAAATTGCTCTAAGAGTTCGACCTCTTCTTGTGGAAAACCTCTAGTTCGACGGTGATACACTTCGATACAGCCAAGCACGGCTTCTTTGCTTACTACATCTTTGCTGCGAATATATGCCTCTGCTGAACCATTCAGTGAGACATGTGGCTCAAAAATGGGCACACATAAAACCGAGCCTGGCCGATGCGGCGTTCCATTATCGTCAAGAAAAGGAAGGTCGATGTCTGAGAATGCTGTGGTGTCGGTGATAGTTATTGTATGTCGTTCTTGTTCGGCTCGACCAAGTAGTATACGCTTGCTTATGACTGGACACCAATCGTGCGAAGAAACGTGGACACCTTTTTGAGCCGCGATAGTTGCTCTTCGTACTGTATCAAAGGTTGTATGACGTGCTTCGTTATAACCTGAATTTGAGTGTTCAGTTAGCAGAACAACACATTTTGTCGAACCAATCATATCGCTTACTGCTTGCAGGATACTGTCAAGTACTAATGGCAGAGCATAAGCACCTACGATAGCCGAGGAAACATGATGCATTGCATTTAAGTGAAGACGTGAACGCACGGCTTTTGTCACATCCTCGACGGTGATAAGTAGTGTGTCCGTGAGACCCAAGAGTTCGTGTGCCTTCTTCACGGTTACATGCCAATACGTCCGTCCCCGTGTTTGCAAAAATCCTTCATAGGGCAATTCTGCATAGTGGCAACTTTCCCCCGTTGTGGCCACGGAATGTAAGCACGAAATAACATTCTTGTGTATATCCTCTGGTAGGAGTTCTTCAACCCGTCTTCCTGTAATGTCTTTGAGGGACCAATAATCCTCAAGATGAGTACGTAAATACGAGTTGAGATAGTGAATGCAAAGGTTGGTACTGTCTAAAACTACAATGCCAACTGACAGGCATTCAAGAAGAGTCTCGGTCTGTTCTATTTGCCCTTGTTTCATAAATATTTTCTAGTACCCATAGATATACAAGGTACATATTGTCTCTGTCACATTTCTTTGTAACAAAGAGTATACCTGTGATTGTGTGATTTACACGTTGAAAGAAGACTTTATACTTTTATTATACGCCTTTTCTACTACTGTTGTCCTTTCCCTTGTTTAACGATACTTGAAATTGTATCTTCTTCATGATTCTGTTATGATGGCGGCACAAAGTCGTTGACGTGACGAGGTATTTTTTTTGTGAGAAGAGGATTGTGTCATGGATTTGCGAGGGAAGCGTGTTCTAGTGATGGGGTTAGGGCTACAAGGCTCTGGTATGGCTGCTGCACGCTATGCCGCTCAACAAGGGGCGATAGTGCGCGTGACAGATATGAAATCGCCAGAGGTGCTAGCACCAAGCACACAAGCATTAACGGGGCTGCCAATAGAGTTTGTGTTAGGAAGGCATCGCGAGGAGGATTTTTTATGGGCTGAGATGGTTATTCGAAATCCGGGAGTTCCTGGCACATCTCCTTACCTACGCCTTGCACACGAGCATGGGGTGCAGATCGAGATGGAAATAGCACTTTTCTTTCTTGCTTGTTCCGGGCGCATTATTGGTATTACTGGTACACGCGGTAAGACGACAACTACAACATTGCTCTATGAAATACTTCGTAACAGTGGCGTATCTACTGTACTTGGTGGTAACGTCGCAGGAGTCGAAACGCTTTCACTGCTTCCACACATTAACTCAGCAACACAAGTTGTTTTAGAGCTTTCAAGCTGGCAATTAGAAGGTCTTGCACCTCACAAAATTAGTCCACCTGTTGCTGTAATGACGAATGTATATCCCGACCATCTCAATACCTATACAGATATGGAAGACTACGCGGCAGCGAAAGCTCATATTTTCCGTCATCAATCTCCTGCTGATCTTGCTATATTCAATTATGACAATGCCTGGACGCGTCGCTTTGGTGAAGAGTCACCGAGTACCACCTGGTTTACCAGTATTCAAAGGGGTGGCAGTTTTGCACGTGACTCGAATATACTTGAGCCATTTATTTTTAGTGAGACAGCGCTCGCTGGAAAGCATAATCTGGAAAATATCTTGTTAGCAACTACCACTGCACGTCTTTTAGGTATCTCTGATACTGTTATCCGAGATACAGTGCGAACGTTCAAAAGTATTTCACATCGCCTTGACGAAGTGTGCGTTGTGCGTGGAGTACGTTATATCAACGATAGCACCAGCACAACTCCTATTGCGGGCCGTGTAGGCCTGGAGGCGTTCGATGCACCCGTTGTGTTAGTGGCTGGTGGCAATACCAAGCATTTACCGCTAGAGCAGTGGCCTGCAACAATTGTGCAGCGTTGCCGTGATGTCGTGCTTCTACCCGGAAGTGGTACTGATGAACTGCTTCCTGCTATTCATGAAGAGGTGCAGAAACAAGGCCGAGACAATCCTGTACGGGGTGTTTTTGATACCTTTCAAGCTACTATGGACAGGGCTGTAGGATTGACACGACCAGGTGATGTACTTCTTTTCTCTCCAGGATTCACAAGTTTTGGTATGTTTCTAAATGAGTTTGATCGTGGTGACCAATTTGTTGCCTATACGCGTGCCTTGAAAGAGCATTGATGACAATAAATTAACAGGCATAACTCCTTTTTGGTGCGGTGCTTACAAGTATAGTCAGGGTTGCGACACAGGCCAGAATTCTGATAGACTAAGACTAACAAATGTTAGGGTACAGGCGCGTTGCGATATACTCTAAGGGAGAGTAGCTACATCATAGCTGTTGTTAGTAACGCGACTACTGTAGAGTACCTTTAAGGAGAATGCATTTTATGACAATGATGATGAGCAGGAAGGCTCTGGAAGAGTACGGGTTAGTCAATCTCGGCACCATTAACTGGAATCTTTCGCCCGCAGTCCTCGTTGAGCGTGCTTTAGCACGTAACGAAGGAATATTGGCAGCAAATGGAGCATTCACTGCCCAAACAGGTACTTACACTGGACGTTCGCCCAAAGATAAATTTATTGTTTCAAACGAAGAGTTAGCAGCAAAAATCTGGTGGGGTGAAAATAATCATCCTATGGAGCCTGAAACATTTGAGGTTGTGCGTCGTAGTTTGGCGGACTATTTGCAGGGACGTGATGTATATGTTTTGGACGCCGCAGCCGGAGCTGACCCTCAGTATCGTATGCCAATTCAGGTGATCACTGAACTTGCCTGGCACAACCTCTTTGCGCGCCAGTTGTTCTTGCGCAAGAACGAAAGTGATCTCACCAGTTCACGCTCAGGCTTCACCATCCTTTGTGTTCCGAATTTTCATACGAACCCTCAATCACATGGTACACGTTCGGATATAGCCATCATCATTGACTTCAAAGAGCGTCTGGTGTTAATCGCTGGCACACAATATGCTGGCGAGATGAAGAAATCTATCTTCACTGTTCTCAATTTTATTCTTCCGTCAGAAGGCGTGCTTTCAATGCACTGCTCGGCGAATGTAGGACAAGAGGGTGACGTTGCGCTTTTCTTTGGTCTCTCTGGCACTGGAAAGACAAGTCTTTCAGCCGACCCGGATCGTCAATTGATCGGTGATGATGAGCATGGCTGGGGCGAAAATGGTGTCTTCAACTTTGAAGGCGGCTGTTATGCCAAATGTATACACCTATCGAAAAAATATGAGCCTCAAATATGGAATGCAATACGTTTCGGCTCTGTCTACGAAAACGTTGTCCTCGAAGAGAAAACGCGTATACCCGAGTATGATAACGACTCGCTAACAGAAAACACGCGTGTTGCTTATCCCATAGACTATATCGACAATGTGGTTGAGTCAGGTACAGAGGGACATCCTAAAGCGCTCGTCTTCCTCTCGGCTGATTCCTTCGGTGTGCTGCCGCCCATCTCGAAACTCACGACGGAGCAGGCAATGTACTACTTCCTCTCAGGATACACAAGTAAGTTGGCAGGCACTGAATCGGGTGTAACAACACCACAGGCTACGTTTAGTTCATGCTTCGGTGCAGCCTTTCTTCCTCTTCCTCCCGGGGAATACGCCAACCTTTTGCGGGAGCGTATTGAAAAGCATCAGGTGCGCTGCTATCTTCTTAATACTGGTTGGACCGGTGGTCCCTATGGAACAGGTTCACGTATCAATATCAACTATACACGTTCCATGGTACGAGCCGCCATCAGTGGTGCGCTTGAAAATGTTGAGACGATTACTGACCCTATTTTTGGTTTACAAGTACTGACAACTTGTCCTGATGTTCCCAATTCGCTGCTTAACCCGCGTAATACTTGGAACGACAAAGAAGCGTATGACAAACAGGCAATCGATCTTGCCGCACGTTTCAAAAAGAACTTCGTGCAGTTTGCCGAGGTTGGTGAAGCGGTGGTGAGTGCTGGCCCTCGTTAAATATTGCATTTCAAACAGCATACGTCGCGTCTTCTATTATAGAAGGCACGACGTATGCTGTATAAGCGAGAACTAGAAGTACTATGAGATCGAACTCCTCAACTCTACCAGTGCGTAAAACGCGGTTTTCCCCGTTTATTACAAAGAATTGATACTAAAAACCTTTTAGATTGCGGGAACATAGTGTAAAATGAAGGCTATCAGCACTAATATAAATTATTATCTACTATCGCGATAAGAGGAATGCCAATGAAACAAGGCAATGGCACAGACGTACTTGGACTCAATGACCCGCGTAATGCAAGTATAGGTGTTATTTATGTATCTCCTAATGACGAAAAGAAAAGTATTCTTGCGGCTATATTAACGCAAGAGAAGCTTGGACGTAAACAGGTTGCAGTTGTTTTGCCGAATCAGAACAAGGCACTTCATCGCCCTAGTGACTTTGATGACCTAAAAAGTTTACGTGGCAAATTACAGACTCAGATCGTCTTTATCGCGCCCGGCGGTCCTGGTCCTGCCGCATTCGCACGGCAGAGAAATTTTTCGGTTTACTCAACACTAGAGATTTTTGCGAAGGCATTGAAAGACGAAAAGCTGGCTCAGCCTGAAAATAAAAAAGGCTGGTTCTTTAACTCTAATAAACACAAAGTAGTTACGCCACCTGATACAGCTGCATCTCCCGCTGTGGTTGAAGCTGGAAACTTTATTTCGCCACTATCAGGTGAAGAAGTTCCAGTGTCACACAACGATCATGTCGTTCCTCTTGTCCTGGGAGGAGCAGAGGCTGTGTCAACGACTCCCACAACGAGTGCTTATACCTCCCTAGCGAAAGACAATTGGCATGAGTTTACCCCTATTGTAGCAGCAAGTGCGGGTCCGGGTCCTGAACCTGACTTGGCGAAAAATGGAATGAACGTGAGCAGTGAGCATCATGCCGAGAGCGAAAATAAGAATGCTGGTCCTGGCATTATTTTACTGGCACCTATGCATAGTAAAGCAACAGTCAAATTTTCTGTAGCGAAAGAAAGTGCTACTACCGTTGTCGCACCGCGCATTGTTTCTCATGCAAAGCATGAGCCGCCTTCCGCATTTGCACCGCATACAGTCAAAAAACGCGATAGTGGTAAAGTGGCTGCTGTTGGTGCGGCAGTTGCGGGAGGAATGGCATCTGCATCACTGGCACGTACAGCTGGTGTTGGGAGCGCACCTCCGCCGAGAGCAAGTGCTGGAGGTGGTGGTGGAGGCGGTGGGGGGAGACCGAGACGAGGTGCCTGGCTTATCGCGCTTGCTCTCCTGCTCTTGCTTACTACTGCCGTCTTTGGGGGCATCGCCTTTTCGGCACCAAAATTGTTAACGCCATTGAAGAATGTGCTACCTAAATTTGCTGCGCAGACGACGGTAAATATAGTGCCGGACACGAAAATAGAGAATAACAGTTACCTCATCAGTGGCGTTCAGATTAATCCCGATGCCAGTAAGCGAGAAGTGAGTGCGCGAGTCGTATCAGGTAGCTCAGCATCGCAATCGAAGACCGTCAATGCGACTGGCGTAAAGCAAACACCCGCCGCTGTTGCAAAAGGTTCCCTTACATTCATCAATGGCTCTTTCTCAGCGTTCACTGTTACGTCCGGTACTGCTATCCCGCTTGCAAGTGGTATTTCAATCATAACAGATGCTCCTGCTAATATTCCTGCCACAATTCCAGGCGGCAGTCAGGGTACGACCTCAGTTAGTGCTCATGCTTCAACTAGTGGCACCAGTGGTAATATTGGAGCGCGTGCTCTTGATGAGACATGTTGTTCTGCTAGTAATTCGGTTTTTGTGGTAAATCCAGCACCTTTTTCGGGTGGTCAAGACCCGCAGAACTATACTTTCGTGCAAGAGAGCGATATTCAGGGTGCGACTAGCGCGTTACAGCCTGCATTGGTAACGCAGGCGCAGAACGCGTTGAAATCACAAATTCATTCTAATGAGCAGGTCGCTGGTGCAACAACATGTTTGCCTTCGGTGGTGCAAAATCATAACGCTGGTGATAAAGTTTCTTCGGTCACAGTAACGGTCACGGTGACATGTAGTGCAGAGGTGTATGACCAGAAGGGAACGTTGGCTCTGGTAACAAACCTGCTCAAGACGAAGGCTACAAACGACTACGGTACAGATTATGCGCTAGTTGGGAATGTGGTCGTACAGGCACAGGTACAGGGTGTGAGCAGTGGTATTGTGAACCTGCTTGTCAGCGCGAAAGGGCTTTGGGCTTATCGGTTTACCGACGCGCGACAACTCGAATTAAAGAAGCTCATTGCAGGTAAAAGTGCGTCGGAAGCAGTGACTATTCTCAAAAGCCAAAGAGGTGTCGCTGACGCATCGCTCGCCCCCAATAGTGGAATAGTCTCAACGAATACTAGTGATATTAAGTTTGTGATACAGACTGTAACAGGCTTGTCTGGTGGAGGAGCACCGGGTGGAGTAAACTCTACCCCGACGGTGACTGGGCCTGGAACGAAGCCGACAACCCATCCTGGGCTTGGTGTTGGCGGTAGCTAGGGAAAGGGAGACAGACGCAATGCTGTCTTTGGAAGGCAAGCAACTTGGAAACTATGAGGTTATCCGCCGTATCCGTGTCGGTGGTATGGGAGCTGTCTATGAGGGAAAACAACGTACTGCGTTCAACCGTCGCGTAGCTATCAAGGTTATTCTTGGCGACTACGCGACAGATAACGACATGCGAAGGCGTTTTGCTCGTGAGGCTCGTACTGTAGCACGTCTTCATCATCCTCATGTTCTTCCACTCATTGAATTTGGTGAAGAGCAAGGAATGCTCTTTCTTGTGATGCCCTTCATTGATGGAGGAACACTCACAAGTTATTTACATAGTAGCCTGCCACCTTTAGCAGAGGTTGCTACAATGTACCAACAATTACTTGATGCTGTAGAGTACGCGCACGATGCTGGGCTGATTCATCGTGATATTAAATCATCGAATGTACTGCTCGAGCAGCATCGTAGTGGGGCACCCTATGTTTACCTTGCCGACTTTGGATTGGTACGCAACTCACGCAAGGCCGAATTAGCACAGAAGGGAAAGCCAATTCCACTGGAGCACGTCCCCGGCACGCCACACTACATGGCACCAGAGCAAACACGTGGTATCATCACCACCTCCACAGATATTTACGCGATGGGTGTCTTGCTTTATCAGATGCTCACTGGCGAGCTTCCCTATAACGATGAGGATGATGTACGTATTATCCAGATGCACTTGCACGCGCCAATACCCTCTCCTTGCGACTACGATGCGTCTATTCCGTTCGAGTTAGGGGAAGTTGTGCGTACAGCAATGGCGAAACGGAGTGAGGACCGCTTTCACACTGTCGCTGATTTGCGAAAAGCGTTCTTAGCAGCGGTCAAAGGGCCTATCGAAGTCGTTGAAGATGTGTCTATCGAGGTCGAATACTTTTCACTGCCATCACAAAGACGTTCAGTATATCTACAACGGCAGGAACTTCCATCGCCAGTGCCAATGCCTCTGCCAGTACCACTCGCCACGCCACGGCGTATCCGTAATGAACTTCAGCCTGTACAGGTTCGTGAGCGCTATGAGCGGCAAGACAAACCACGCATCACCGAGGAAATGATTAAAGATCCGAAAGAGAAACAGCGTATCACTGAGGAGTCAACTCCGTTACAAGGTAAGCAGCATCGTGTCAATGTGCCTCTTTTCGCAACAATGATGATTCCTGCTGTCCTGTTACTTTTGTTGCTTATGCCATATGTCCTGGGTATAAGCTTTTTCCCTTCAGGGTTTCCTATCTTTGGAACACCTCCCATTGCAACCGTCCTTGTCACTCCACAGACAAAGACACTTCATGCAACCTATGTGTTGACAGCATCGCCACGCACAACAACACCTGACCTGATAGCTCATACAATTCCTGACCGTATCTTGCAAAGTACAGCTGTTGGTAGTAATACTGTACCAACAACAGGTACGAGATCAATTGCAGGTGTGCAGGCGCATGGTGTTGTAGAGTTTTTTAACAGTACATATACACCATTTACCGTTCCCGCTACTGTACTAACGTCTTCTTCTGGTATACACGTACAACTGACACAAGCAGTTGTTGTTCCTCCTCGTCAAATTGGACAAGATGGAAAGGCACCTGGGGCTGTTGTTGTTGTTAATGATGGTACAAGCGGAAATATTTTAGCGCATGTACTTGATGGCTCCTGCTGCGGTACTGGGATTTTGGTAAAGAATACTGATGCATTTTCTGGGGGGGTCGATGCGCAGGTGTTGCATGTTGTTGCGCAAGCCGATCTTGATAGCGTGCAACACGCTTTGATGCTAAAACTCCAGCAACAGATTGTACAGAAACTTCAACAGCAACTTTCGCCTGGCGAGACAATGGCTGGTGAACCTATTTATACTACAACCATTTCATCCAGTGATACTGTTGGCACTCAGGCCGATCACGTGAAGGTACAAGTGAGTATTTTGGGACGTGTTCCTTCTTATAACCGTAAAATAATGAACAATGTAGCTGCGCAACTGCTTGGAAGGCAGGTGTTACAGACTACTGGCTCCCAATATCAATTGCAAGGAACACCATTCGTGGTACCCCCATATGTGGATGTGCAGGGAAAAGATGGCATTGTATATCTAAACGTAGCAGTACACGGTACGTGGACGTATGTTTTCTCTCCGCAACAAGTGAGCCAGTGGCGTCAAACAATCAAGGGTGCGACTTCTGCCACTGCTCTTGCTTACCTCAATACACAAGAGGGCGTATCCAGCGTACAAATACGTTTGCCTTTTCAGGCAGATCATTTTCCTACAACGAATGATGGAATTGATATTGTTGTTAGTGATAGCGGAACGATAGGATAATGCCGTAACCACTGTGCTATACTATTGGGAAGAGATATGTTTCAAGTAAGATAAAAGAATTTACTGCGATTGCAGTGTACCTATAAGGAAGAGTTTCGTGCAAGAGAAGACGGAGTCTACAATGAGTGAAATACGTTATTATGACTCTACTTTGGAGGCGATAGGCAATACACCACTTGTACGTCTCCATCGTGTGGCAAGTGACGTTTCACCGCTGGTATTGGCGAAAATGGAGATGTTTAATCCTGGTGGTAGTGTGAAGGACCGTATTGGTCCAGCAATGATTGACTACTGTGAAAAGCAGGGTTTGTTACGCTCAGGTGGAACAATTGTTGAGCCGACAAGTGGCAATACAGGACATGGGCTAGCAATAGCTGCTGCTATCAAGGGCTATCATTGTATCTTTGTTATGACCGAGAAGGCCAGCGAGGAGAAACGTAGTTTGTTGCGTGCCTATGGTGCCGAAGTCGTAATTTGTCCTAGTAGCGTTGATCATACCTCGCCAGAATACTATAAAAACGTTGCGCACCGTCTTGCTGACGAAATCCCAGGGGCGATATGCCCAGATCAGTATTCAAACCCGGCAAATCCTGCAACGCATTATACGACGACAGGACCAGAAATTTGGCGCGACACTGCTGGTCGTATCACTACGTTTGTAGCAGGTATTGGTACTGGAGGTACGATCTCTGGTACTGCGCGTTTCCTTAAAGAAAAGAATCCGAATATCCAGGTTATCGGTGCTGATCCTCCGGGATCGGTTTACTCAGGTGATACACCTAAGCCATACAAGGTTGAAGGGATCGGCATGGATATCTATCCACTCAACTACAACCCTGCACTCATCGATGAGTTCGTTCGGGTCGATGATCGTACATCATTCTACTGGGCACGTCGTCTTGCTCGTGAAGAGGGCATTCTTACCGGTGGTTCTGGTGGTACAGCGTTAGCTGCTGCACTAAGTTATTCACGGCGATTAACGCCGAACGATGTTGTCGTTGTTCTACTACCGGATACTGGACGTGGCTATCTAAGTAAGGTATTTAACGATACCTGGATGCGCGAGAATAACATGCTTGTTCAAGCTGAATTGAGTCAACCTACACTACGTGATGTACTCACCTATCGACGTAGCAGTATGCGCAGTATGCCGCTTGTTGTCAGTGTTACGGCGAGTGATACAGTAGCGGATGCCGTTGAATTGTTACGCCGCTACGGAATAAGTCAAACACCTGTTATGGAACACGGACATATGGTTGGTAGTTTGACCGAGGACCTATTACTCCGTCGCCTTGCTAGTGGAGAACCACTCACAGAGAGCACAGTTGGAGAAGTACAAGGACCTCCATTCTCACAACTTGATGCCGATGCACCGGCACGCGAGGCTTATACACTGTTTGGGAGTGGGCAGTCAGCGGTTGCCATTATGAGCAACTCTACTTTAGAAGGTATTGTGACGAAAAGCGATCTACTAGAGTTTTGGGCAAATGCTCGTAGTCCGCATGAAGAGGAAGCAAAGATAAGCTAGTTGGATAATAACAGTACAGGCGACACGCAAAGTACGCCGTATCCTATCTACATTATTGGTGACATTCATGGCCAGTTCAAAAAACTGACCATGTTGTTACAACAGGCGCAATTGATACACCATGATCTTTCCTGGGGTGCTGGTACCGCAACATTATGGTTTCTTGGCGATTTTTTTGATCGTGGACCAGATAGTATTGCTGTTATTGAACTCGTGATGCGTCTTCAGCATGAAGCAGAGACCGTGGGTGGACAGGTACATGCGCTTTTGGGCAACCATGAAGTAGCGCTACTTGCAGCCTATCGCTTTGGTAGACGCTCAACAGGACTTGGCAGTAACTTCATTTCGCGCTCGAAACAAAATGGTGGCAATCCGAAAGATCTGAAAAAGCTCACCATGAAACACTTGGAATGGCTTGCTGCTTTGCCATCTATGGCTCTTGTCGAAAACACCTTGCTTGTTCATGCTGATGCTCCTATCTACATCAAACATGGACGTACAATTGATGAGGTTAATGCTGCGTTCAAAAAAATAATGAATAGAAGCGATGCATTAGCATGGGAAGAACTTTTGGAAGACTTCGCGCGTCGTGGAGCTTTTAGCCACACACTTGGCGGTGATGAATTTCTACGACGCTTTCTTGAAATCTTTGGTGGAGAACGGATTGTTCATGGGCACACTCCTATCTACTTTGCGCGTGGTATCCAACCAAAGCACGTTACTGAAGCATGGACATATGCGGAAGGGCGTTGCATCAATGTCGATGGTGGAATATTTATTGGTGGTCCCGGCTTTATCTATCAACTTCCCTCAGAAACCTCCTGAGTCTATCGAGATATCCGCTAATAAATAATAAAATAGAAGCTATTATCGCAGGAAACGGCTAGCAACATAACGCAGGTTCGCAATCGCTCGCTCTATCGCAGCCGCAATTGCCGGGTCTTTAAGCGATGTAGCATGTACAAGAATTGTTGCATTCAACGTTTCCCACAGGCTTTCGTTCGCGAATGTAACAGCTCTATCAATGTATTCAACTACCGATGTTGCTTCAAGTATGGTTTCGGCAAAGAGGCCACAAAACACTTCTGTTGTAAAGCAAACGTCTTCGGTCTGTTGTGCATCTACATCAGTGATTAATGTCCAGGGTAGCTCTCGCTCGTTTGCCGTTCCAATCTGTTCCGCATCTGGATGCTGTGTGATAAACATCTTCTGGCGATCCTGCGCTCCTGGATAATAAGAGATGCGCGTAGGAACCTGATTCAGCACACTCCGTATCTGTTGCAGAAGTTGTTTACGCTGTGTCCATGCCTCATGCTCAATAACTACTCGTGTCGCATTACAATTGAAGCCAGCGTTGTTTGTAAGCATTGACATGATATGCTCAGCTTGATAGGTGAGATCACTTTTACTCCACGGGCCAGGAACAACAATAACAGGACTCACATTTCCTAGTTCACCCGTGATGCGCTTTGTTAGTACTAGTTGATTTTTCGCCTTCTGTGCCGCACCTTCGACACCACTGCCAAAGACGATTGAATCGAATGTCTTGTCGGACCCTGTAATATGAATTTCGTCGATACCAGCATGATTACACAAATTGGCCCCTTCTGCCGCGCCACCATAAGCAATTCTTAAAAAGCCTTTGTCGATCAATGCGCGAAAGCCTTCCTCCATAAGTGGTCCAAGATAGGCATTTACAGGATTCACCTTGATTATTACGACTTGATCTTCCATAAAGAGCTTATAGAAGATATCCATTGGCCCGATACTCGCAACATGCCAGCCCCTAAGACGAGTGCAACCTTTCCCTTCGTGCCTCACATCTCTATACATCACCGCTTGTGTTTTAGGAAGTTCCTCTGTGGTAACTTCTGGCTCCATCCATACCTCTGCTGTGACACCCGTAAAGAAAATACGGTCATATGTGGTCAGCGGAAATACTGGTGCGACAACCTGACCATTGGAACGTGTTTTCACAGCACCAGGGATTTTAGGATACCCATCAGTTTCGATATCGACCAGTGACTGACGCAACTGACGCAGATTTTTAACTACAGGAAACGCACCGGCCAACCATTCTTCTCCGGGTGCGTCCGCAGATGTACCCTTGACACTTTGACCAATGCTGACCCAACGTTTACTAATAGCCGTGAAATCTCTAATGAGTTCGTCGATCAACGCAATGCGTTCACGAACAGTAAATACAACCCATGCATGTTTATGTTCCTGCAATGTGTGTATTGACGCATCCATAGCTTCATGAGAAGATGCTGGAATACTGTTTGCTATGGTAGGAAACTGTGGCGCACCCTGACGAGTACTGACGAACATTGTTTGCTCCCTCTACAAAAGGAATAACTTTATGAAGTTGCTCTAATTCTTACAGCCGAATAGTAGTCTCTTATGCATTTCTTTCTAAAGAGCGTGTATTACCAAAGACGCGTGCTGCACCTTGCGTTGGAGCCGCCCAACGTATTGCATTAGCAATGACACGTTGCACGTCTGGGTGATAATATGTTGGGTGTCTCTCATGGCCGGGGCGGAAGTAGAAAATTTTGCCGCACCCACGTGTATAACAGCTACCACTACGGAATATTTCACCACCACTAAACCAGCTTACGAAAACCAATGTTTCCGGTGGTGGTACATCAAAATGTTCACCGTACATCTCTTCGTGCTCAATATCAATGTACTCTCCTAATCCCTCGGTAATTGGATGTCCTGGTGCTACGACCCAAAGACGCTCATGATCGTTTCCTTCACGCCACTTGAGATCACACGTTGTGCCCATCAGTCGTTTGAATATTTTCGAGAAGTGGCCTGAATGGAGTACGATCAACCCCATGCCGTCAAGAACACGCTGTTGTACCCGTTCCACAATGTCATCGCGTACCTCTCTATGAGCCATGTGTCCCCACCAGATAAGCACATCGGTTGTATCCAGGATGGATGTGGTGAGACCATGTTCAGGGTCGTCGAGTGTTGCAGTCCGTACTTCAAAGCCAGCCTCTTTGAGTGGCGCGGCAATCGCGTTCTGGATTCCGTTGGGGTAGATCGCTGCAACCTCTTGGTCAGTTTGTTCGTGTCGATATTCATTCCACACGGTGACGCGTATAGGCGAAGTCAAGTACTATATCCTTTCTGCCTGTAAAGCACATCTGTACATTACTCATTTCCGATATATTGTACAACCTGAAAATTATCATCGTCTTGTGAGCTACATACTATTTAATTGTAAAATTTTCTCTTTCAATACCCTCTACTCTATGTTATGCTACTCTTTGGTGAAGCTAATTGGAAAATCGTGTTTTCTTGAGCAAGAGAGGTGCAGAAATGTCAATAGATTATTGTTATCCACAAACTATTGCTATACAGAGTGGTGCTGGAATATATACAAATCACCGCTTTACCTGGTTAGGAGAACGTAATCTATGTTTATTCTCAAGAGGAGTTTCAGTGCATCAACTATATACCTGATTTATTCAGGGGCAAGTTCTCTCTTTTTTGCTTTGATTGTCACTGTCAACCTCGTCTACCAATGGGAAATTGCCAAGTTGAGTCCACTGCAACTGGTACTAGTTGGCTCCGTATTAGAAGTTGTTTGCTTTGTATGTCAGGTGCCAACAGGTGTGCTTGCAGATGTCTATAGCCGTCGCCTCGCGGTCATTCTTGGTACACTCATTATTGGAATAGGTTTTGTCATTGAAGGCGCTATTCCACGCTTTGAGATCATCGTGCTTGGACAAGCTTTGTTTGGCATCGGTGCTACACTTACCGATGGTGCTGAACAAGCATGGATAGCTGATGAGGTAGGTGAAGAGAAGGTTGGGCGTGTTTTCCTGCTGAGTTCACAGATAGGGCTTTTAGGCGGGCTTGTCGGCGCACTCATGAGCGTAGGATTTGCCAGTCTTCGCCTCAATTTACCCGTCATTCTTGGCGGCGTATTCACAATTGGCCTTGCTGTTTTCCTTGTATTCTTTATGCCTGAGAATGGTTTTCACCCAGTGCCGAAAGCTGAGCGACAGTCGTGGCGGCAAATAGGAACAGCCTTTCGTAACGGGCTCTGTGTCGTGCGAGGACGGCCTGTTTTGATTACTATCCTGCTAATCGCACTGTTCTATGGCTTGTATAGTGAAGGCTTTGATCGTCTCTCTGCGGCCCACTTTCTGACGAACTTCACTTTTCCCTTGCTATGGTCGTTCAAGCCAGTTGTCTGGTTTGGTCTCTTCACAGTTGCTGGAACCTTACTGAGCCTAGCCGCAACAGAGGTTGTCAGGCGCTACACCGATCTGAACGATCAACGTATAGTAATGGCTGTACTTTTTGGCATCAACGTGCTGGGCATTGTGAGTATTCTCGTCTTTGCTCTTGCCGGGAACTTCTTTCTTGCGGTAGCTGGATACCTTAGTTTTGGCATTTTTCGTCGTGTGAATGAGCCAATCTATACCACATGGCTTACGCAAAACATTGATGCGAAGGTACGTGCGACGGTGCTTTCAATGCGTGGTCAGGTGGATGCCTTTGGTCAGATCGTTGGCGGTCCACCCGTTGGTTACATTGGCACTCTTTTCTCGCTTCGAGCCGCTCTGGTGACAGTGAGCATTATACTCTCGCCAGTCTTACTACTGTTTGCCTATGCGTTCCATAAAGCAAAACCCGAAGCGGTGCATACCGAAGATGTAGTTTCGATAGTGTCTGAACCTGTATGATTGGGTCTGCATTGCCACGTAAGCGATATATCATCAAGTTAGCTACGCATAAGCACAAAACAGAATTAGCTTTGCAACCTATTGCAACGTATGAGAATTGTTTGACGTAGTAGTGTTATCTACATGAGAGGATGTAACCACAGAGTAGGTGAGAAAACTTTTTTCACCTACTCTGTGGCATGAGAGTGCGAAAGCGAGGCTACATGATAACCCCAGACGAGAAGAACTTAAGGCAGAGCCATCATCCAGTCTTTGCGGCCTTCTTTGACTGGTCGGCCCGTCTAGGTCCAGCGCGTCGCATGACCGATCCTCTACGGCAAGAGACGGCAGGGCAAGCAATTGGCCTTGTCCTGGAAGTTGGTGCAGGCTCTGGACTTAACTTCCCGTTTTATATGGCTGAACGAGTGGAACGGGTTGAAGCGATTGAGCCTGATGGAGCTATGCTAACTTATGCACGTCGTCGCGTGGTAAATGCTCCTGTACCTATTACACTAACACAAGCTTCCGTCGAAGCTTTACCATTCTCAAATGAGCAGTTTGACAGTGTGGTCGCTACGTTGGTGTTCTGTTCCGTCAACGATCCAGTTCGTGGATTTCAGGAGATCAAGCGGGTTTTGAAGCCAGGTGGAATCTTGCTACTGCTTGAGCATGTCCGTGCAGATACAAGCTTGACGGCACGTATACAGGATATGGTAGTTCCACTCACAACGCGCTTATCTGGCAATTGCCACTGGAATCGCGATACAGGGCAATTACTGGGAGAAGCAGGCTTTCAAGTTACTCACATGCGTCATCTAGGAGGAGGATTGCATCCCATTCTCCTGATACATGCAACTCGTCCTTAATTACACGAATTTGAGGTGGCTAGCTCCTAACTATTAGTCCAACTGTTTTTATGCCCTGTGGTGATGCGTTTCTGTCACTTTTAACTTAAAACTGGCTCTTTACATATAACGGCTTCGTCTCTCTGCCTGTTAGCAGGGGAGGAAGACGCCGTTGACGTGCATTAAACCAGTTAAAAAGGTAGGCAAGTGTCACAATTCCAAAGAGTATGTTTCTTATAGCGACAACTTGAAAAAAACCAGGAGTAAGTGGAATTGCTAAAGGATCAACAGGACGTGTGTAATAAAAGGCAAAGATGATAGTTGTGAGTACGGCGGCTGGTCCCCAAATGAAAAACCAGAATGCATCGAAGGCACCCACGTATCCGAGTAGCGGGATGAGCCAAATGACATACTGCGGGCTGAATACCTTTCCGGTCGCTATAAACACAAGAATGAGTGCTGTGCCTGTTTGCACAACATCCATTTTGCCACGCCACTGTATTATTAGACAATACGAGAAGCCAGCAATTAACATGAGTGTGCTTATAAATGAAACAATACTACTGAAAGGGTTAACGAGATTTATTGAACCGAAGGCGTTAGTAATCTTTAGCGAGGCACCAAGTAAATGTGTAAACCAGAGCAAGGTGCCACCACTCGACTCAACTTGCACTGGCCGCTGCGCGAAATAGAGCAGTTGATTTATGATTGCGCCCTGAAAATTCAGGAGTGCAAACCCCCCAGTCACACCTCCCAGCACTCCAAGAAATATCATGCAATTCTTCCATCGCCACTGTCTCATGACTTGAAGAGTGTTCCAGATATGACGTGGCAAGGTTACAAGAGATAAGGAGTGTGGTGGAATATAAAAACGCTCTTCTGCTTGTTGTTCAGCAAAAAATAGCGCGGGTAGTAGCAGAATAGGATAAATTTTCAAAAGAACGCCGAACGCGAGGGCAACATATGCTCCTGCCCAATGCCGTCGTTCTGCTGCAATCAGGCTTATAAGGGTGAGGGCGGCAGGCAGCAAATCGTAACGTACATGTGCTGTAGCAACTGCACCACCGAGAAGATAAAGTGCGAAGATGAGTCCTGCCCCTCGTGGTCCATAGCGTAGCAGTAGCCAGTAAATGAGCACCGCTGTAAGGGCCATAAGAAAGGCAAATACGAGTTGGTAGTATGAAAGAGGAGCCAACAATGCAAGCGAAAAAGGGACAAGTGTGAGAGGCGGATATTCAAGAGGCAACATGCGAAATGGCGGTTGTGTTCCTTTACCCCATGCTCCCACTTGCCATAAGAAGGAGCATTGCTGTGGTGGTAGGAGGTGTGCTCCATTCCTTCCAAGCCAGAATGTCAAAGCATAGCACTGGTAGCGAGCAGGATCAGTTGTAGTAAAAAAAACTTCCCAGGAGGCAGCAATAAACATAAGAACGACAACAAAGGTAATAGGAATATATGTGATTATCCCTCGGTGAGCGAGAAATGCTTCTTGTAGAGAAATAAAAAATATCTTTGTTTTATCCGTCCTCCGTGCATTATGCATGTACTCGTGCAGCAAGCGTAAATCCTCTCTCTCCATTTGACATGTTTGCAAGGCGAGTGCTACAATTTTGAGCAGAGCACACCCAGTAATTACAATTGTGCCTTTGTTATTTCTATCACATTTGCACACATTGCATGACGAATGATGAGCAAAGCTAGTAACGTAACATTCGTCTCCCTTGGAGAGTACACGGATGTTCCTTTTGAGAAGGATACAATCAGATGGATAGCAGAAATCGTACTGAGACAAAGACGTTGAAGGTTGGAGATACCGCCCCAGATTTTACCTTAAAGACTGAAAAAGGGAATGAGTGGCATCTTGCAGATTTTCGTGGCAAGGAAAATGTTGTCCTCGCTTTTGTCCCTTTCGCATTTAGCAGAACCTGCTCAGCTCAACTTCCCGCGTATGAAGCAGATTTAAGCCGCTTCAAGGACTTTAGTGCCGAGATTGTCAGCATCAGCATGGATAGTACGTACTCGTTGGGAGCGTGGGAAAAGTCGATGCATACCTCGTTCTCTTTGCTCTCCGACTTCTATCCACAAGGGAAGGTTGTTGACATGTATGGCGTGCGTCACGCTGCTGGTATGGCTGAGCGTGCGCTTTTCGTTATAGACAAAGAAGGTGTCATTCGCTACATCGAGGTACAGCATTCCCCAGGTGAGATGCCAGATAACGAAGACCTTTTCGAGGCATTGCGTAAACTTTAGCCATACATTCTACAGTGCCGAAATAACAGAAGACCCTGCGAGATCAACACCTCACAGGGTCTTCTGTTACTTTTGCATCCTATTCTTCTTGCCAGGCTGAAACATCACTTAGCCTCTTTACCTGTTCGGGTGAGAGCGTTACCTCAACAGCTGCTAGGTTTTCGTGTAGCTGCTTGGTAGAATTTGCACCGATGATCGGGGCGGTCATGAACGGTTGTGCTAAAAGCCAGGCAAGGGCAACTGCCGCAACCGAGTTATTTGTTTCTTCGGCCACAGCCTGTACCACGTCTAACGTATGCCATGAAGCGTCATTATTGTGCTTACTTGCTATCGCGTTGCTCCTGGCACCCTCGATGGTTGCGCCCCGCTTGTATTTACCTGTTAGAAAACCCGCCTCCAAAGGGCTGTAAGGAATCACTCCAATACCGTACTGTTCACAGACATCTTTAAGTTCGCGCTCGAACTCGGCACGATGAACAAGGTTGTAGTGCGGTTGCAGCGAGTCATAGCGTGTTGTCGCATGTTTATCGGCACTCCAAAGAGCCTCCATAAGTCGCCATGCTGGATAATTCGATGCCCCAACATAGCGCACCTTGCCTGCTCTTTGCAGATCATCAAATGCTTGTAGCGTTTCTTCGATAGGCGTTTCTGCATCGAAGGCGTGCGATTGATAAAGATCGATATAATCGGTTTGTAGACGACGGAGAGAGGCTTCTACTGCATCGAGGATATGTGTGCGCGAAAGTCCCTGGCCGTTCTGTCCAATACCCATTGGTCCTCGCACTTTTGTTGCAAGAACAATTTGAGCGCGATTCCCCCGTGCTTTCATCCAACGGCCGATAATCTCTTCAGAAACACCACCTGGATTGCCCTCGACCCAACGCGAGTAAATGTCCGCTGTATCGATGAAGTTTCCACCTTGCTCTACAAACGCATCCATCACCTCGAAGGCACGATCCTCATTAGCTGTCCAGCCCCATTGCATAGTACCAAGACAAAGCTCTGATACTTTCAAGCCTGTACGACCTAATCTACGATAGTTCATTCTACTTGGCTCCTCAATCCTTTTACCTGTTTATTAGTTGTTGACAGTTCCTATTATACGCTGATTTTCCGCCTCTGTGAGCATTATATATGAGGTACGTACGGAATTAATCCTTTGCGGAACGCTTCCTCCTGAATAGCACGAGGTGCGTAGCGTGCGTCAACTATTAGCCCATTGACTTGAATCATCCAAGCCATTGGGTTCTTGTCTATCATCGATGGAAGTGTCCAATCTGGGTCCATTTGATCTATGTTCAAGAGGTCTCGGATCTGCTTTGATTTCGGCTGCATTGTACTCATGCTGAGTCCGAAGTGGCTTGCTATTTGGCTTGCTGGAACATGAGGTTTCTGCGATGAATCGAAGAGAAAGTTTATCATCCCCAGTGCATGAATGATACCACACGCCCATGTTCCAACCTTGCCTTGCACCAAAGGTGAAGGACGTTTTCGACAGAGCGTTGCTGTTAACTCGCGGCACAACTGTGCATACTCGTCATTCAAGTGAACTTGACTAAAGGCATCAGTGATTTGAGTAATCTCGTCGAACCTTGCCTGCATTTCTTTAGGAACGTTCAGTGATGTACTGTGTTTAGACATAGGTAGCCTCTTTCTCGTACTAATTGCCACGCATCAGTATCAGATGCAACGGACGATTTATATAATTGCCAGCTGATATATCGTTATTCCTCACGCATATCCATGAAAAGCAGACGTGTAATACCCTCTTGATATGCCCACATACGCGTCTCTTGCATTTTGTTTGTAAGTGAAGCAAATATAGTAGGAAGCGCGCCAAGCATAGCTAGCTCGTTAGGTGATGCTGGAACGCCACCGTTTTGTAAAGCAAGAGTGTAGGCATCGCTATCAAAATGCCAGAGATGGCAACTGTTTGGGTAGCGTGCCATAAAATAGGTAGCAATTTGCAAACCCTTGAGGTCAAAATCACCACTATAGCATAGTGCGTTGTCAGGCGATTGAGCAAGCAGCAGGTCAAGGAGCATCAGAGCGGCTACACTCGGCCAACCCGAGGTGCATATCAAGGTAGGAAGTGTGCCTTCAGAGGAGTTTCTCTCGACCACTTCCTCAAACACCTGAGGATTCTCGCAAATATAGATCGTAGTTTTTGCCGGTACAATGTGCTGCCACTCAAGTATCTGTCGTAGCGGTAGTAAAAGTATGCGAGCACCAGCCGCCTGTAGCAGTGGGTCTATCTGCCCCTCCTGGTTTATCGCTTTAACCAGGTTGAAGACGGCCACACTCGAAGAAATGGTGTCAACCTGTAGTCCGACGGTAGCATACAAATGTAACTCCTGTAGACGGTCTTGCAATATCTGTACAGAAGCTTCCTCGCTTTCATGAGCGTCCTGAGGGGGGTGTGCTTGAGTATGTGTAAAATCATTGAGAGCAAGCAAAAAGAGACGGCCAAGCGCGGTGTCAGGATCAAGCGCGTGCGGATTGCCAGTTGTGCGTTGCGCGAAAAGAGCTAGACGCTCTAAATGTCTCTCATGTGCTGGGGCATCAACTTGAGGAAGGTGTTGAAGCGCATGTATAACAGAGCGTACGCGTTGAAGTTGTCGCTCTTGCTCATCCTTCGCTGCATTTTTGTAGTGCGCATAGAGCCACTCTATACCATGTTGTCCTTGCGTAAGCCATGTGTGCTCATACGTACCCTCAGAAATGTGCATTGTGATTGCTTGTAACGCAGCACGAAAATCGGTTTGATATAGAGCATGGCTCGCCCTTTGCTCTTTGCGCGTTACAAGTGGCTGATCTGGCATGAAAGCTTGTAACACATCGGAAAGCGTACAGGCAAAGCTACTCCGCCTGAGCGCCACGTCAATATCCTTCAATCGTACTTTTATCGTATCACCACTATACGGAGGTTTCGCAAGAAAGCTTGCAATCTCTCGGCGTTCGGCAGAAGTGCCATCCTCTAGGATGACTTGCCCACCTACATCACCCACTTCAATATATTTTTCACGCAATTTTTGCAGAAGCCGTGTGAGACCTGCCTGTGTAAAGAACGTGACAGCCTTCTGTATATCTGGTGTGGCATTGCTATCATTGCTCATCGCTCTCTCGCTAGCTCTGCATATTTTGCATGTCCTGACTATCACTCCAGAACGACGCTGACGCGGTAGCGATAGGAGAGCCTTTTTCGTGCAGCATCAAATAGCGTGCGCTCGCTGGTATCTTCGCACCTGTACCGCTTACCTGTGGTCCTGTCATAATCCACTGAAATTCTTGTGAAACAAGGAATTCAATAATACGCTGTGTGTTCGCAACGCTGACCTTATCAAAGGCTTCGTCGAGTGCCAGAAGACGTGGAGCACCAGGAGCGGCGTTTCTATAAAGAGCACCCAATGCTGCAAAGAGCGGCACATAGAGCGCGAATAGTTGTTCTGCACCACTGCGTGTTCCCGCGACACGATCTGTTAGACGTTGACGCTGACCTCCAATGGGCGTAACCCAGACATCAAAATGGAACCATTCGCGGTAATCAAAGACCTGTTCCAGCGCGTCCATAAAGTTCATATCTGGTACCTCTTGTTGGCGCAGACGAACGGATTCGATTTCTTGCCGGAAAGCCGTCATCAGGGTTTCACTCTCTTCCGTTGTCAGTGTTTGTGCTGGTCTCCGCAAGAGTTTATAATGTTGCGCAAGATGGCTCCCTAACATCCCAGGATCGAACTCACTCAATGGCTTCCATTGCAACGAGTAGTGTTCACCAATCATCGGTAAGCCACTAAGTACGGTGTTGATCTGTTGTACCCACTCCTCTGCCTCAAGAATAGAGGTGCGAATCGCTTCCGCAATCTCCTGGAGCAAGAAGTCTTCGAAAAGCTGCCGCTCCTCTTGTCCGAGCAGCATTCGTTGCATCTCTATTCGTTCGCTTAACAGTTCCAGCAGGTCAACAGGTCTACTTTTGTTTTCGTTCAAGAAGCGCACATGCCCTTGATCGTCCAGGTCCGGCCCATATTCAAGCAAAAATGACTGCTCTCGATTGAACACTTTTGAGAGTGCGTTGTAGGCGTCTCGATATGCCGTGTCTAAACGCTCTTTACGCTCGAATGCATTCTCATCGTTCCCTTCTTTCGTCAAAATCACGTCACGAGCCGCCCTCATGTTCTCACCATTTGTAAGCAATTGATGCGCATTGACTAACTGCTCCACAGGATATTCGACCAGGGATTGCGCGAAGCGAGCCTGTTTCTCAGTACTATCGGCATGGAATACCTGTAGTTGTGCTTCGGTTTCTGTCAGTTGCATTTGAGCATTATTGGCCCGCTCGTCGGCACGGATAAACACTGCTTTTGAGTCATCAAGCTGTTTTGAAAATTCTTCGTTCTGCTCACGTAGGAGCCGTAGCCGCTCACCCAATCCCTCTACGTCGGTGTGTTCAGCAATATGTTGCAATTCCTGGTATTCAGCACGTACCTGTAGTGCTTGTTGGCGCACGCGCTCATATAAAGCAATAACGTTTGCCTCATTGCTAGACGCTTTTTCTAAGGACACTTTGTCTTTCTGGTAATCATTCCACGTATGTATGAGCGTATTCAGTTGCAGATGCAAGGTCTTTGCTTGAGTTTTCAAATTCATCGTGCCTTCTAACGCCCGATGCACCTGTTTTGTGTTTGTTGCTAAAGGACCAATGCCCTGACTCTCGCGTTCAAGTTGCGCAACATAACTCGTATACATTTGTCTTGCTTCCTGAGTTTGTTGACGCGCCTTTTGATACTTGACCGTTACATCATCCAAGGCAAGTTTTGCTTGCACCAGTTGGGCATATTGTTCCTCTATACCGCTATTTGGTAACAGCCTCCGTACCTGTGCTTGTTGCTCCTGTAGTTGTGTTAGTTGCTGTTCATACTGTGCGAGCCGTTGATGAAACCATTGTAACTCTGCTTCAAATTGTGTACGTTGCTCATGAAGCGCGTCAAGTTCACGCTGCCGGACGTGCAGCCGAGTTGCTTTCCCAATACACGTTGCGCTTCCACGACCTGCACGGCCAGCAAGCAATCCATGTGTCCAGGAGCCGTCTTGTGAAAAGTTCGTGTTGGTGAGCGCATGAGTCGATACTTGTCCCAGTGTTGCAAGCACGTTAATTGTAATAGCTTCCCAATCGGTATGTGTGGTATCCTGTGTCGTATCTTTGAATGCTGTATCAAATCGGAGCCAGCGTTGGAGTCCGTTTCCTTGCGGTTTGTTGTCGACGGGAGGCATGTTTAAGCGGCAATCGCTTAATCCTTCAGCCTCAAGTAGGCTGTCAGCTTCTGCTGCTTGCGTAGGTGCAACAACCAGAGCGTCAAGCAGACCAGCATCCTCCAACATATATTCGATGCGTCCTGTATCATCGCTGTCGAGATCAGGCGCAAAATCTAACAAGGTATACAGAGGGAAGGCACTAATACCCCGCTCTGCGAGTTTCGCACGGGCGAGTGTGCGACGGTTTGAATGCGGTGGAACATACTCTGGTTCAGCAAGTTTGCGTTCATATTCCTCTTGCAATACAGAGATTTGCTGATTTTTACTACCCGTTAGCAACTGTAATTCGTTGAGTTCCCCTTGTGCCTGGTCAGCAGCATCGAGCAGTTCACGTTCGAGCAATGCAACGATCTGACGATAACCCTCAAGCGCACTCGCACTCGTTGAAATTATCTGCGTGGCATGTGACGCATCGGCCAAATTATCCTCTTCCGGTTGCGTCTCTTCGTCAAGCACGATCGCGGTGAGAGAAGATGCGACGGTTTCTGCGGGAAGCATTCGTTCATCATCTGTCAGCCATTGCTCAACACACTGGTTGAGCTTTTGACGTATCTCATACACACGATCTTGGATCGTTTGAAAACGACGGCGTGCCTCATCCAATTCCTGAAACCGCGTTGTTTCCAGAGTGCGTGCGTTCTGTACCTTGTCGTCTGCCTTTTCGCGTTGCTGATGCAATACTTCCAAATGACGTAACCAGCCTATACGCTCCTGCGACTGCTCACCGACCAACATAGCTACAGCTTGTGGCACTTGTGGTCCCGCCGATGTTTCCGTAGAAGTAGAGGCAATCAAGTTCGAAGCCTCTGCTAACTGAAATGCTGCCAGTTCCCAGTAACATTCATCGGAAGCAAGTGTCTGTAACTCGCAAAGTTGAGTAGCGATCTCTCTTTTCGTCTTTACAAAGCTATCCTGTTTACCCTGCACGTTGTCAGAGAGACTATGCAATGCTTGTTGTGTAGATTCAAGACTTTGCTCTTGCAGATGTAGTTGTGCTTCGCTCTCGTACATACGGCCACGCGCTATCTCAAGCTGTTTTGCGAGTTGCAGCCCTTCGCTATTCTCCAATGCTCTCATCTGTCCACCTGTCTGTGACAGTTGTTCCTGAAGCGATTGTATGCGTGCATTGGCTTTCTTGCGCTCGTTATCGGCGTTTGCAACATCTTTACGTAGCTTTGTTACTCTACTTTGTTGCACATCCTCTACTTGTTGTGCATCTATGTACTCATTGCCGATGAGCTGAGCTTTAGCAAATACAAGACGTTGTACTGCTTGATGGAGACGAACGGTAGCATCATACGCTTCTTGAATACGCTCTATTTCACTTTGAATAGCGTCGATGCGCTCAATCGTTCCGATCACACGATGTGTTGTCTCGCTAGAAATTTTCCGCAACGACTGCTTGAGATAGTCATGTACACGCGAAAAATTCAGCTCAGTACTCAGATTTGGGCGACGAAGCACGAGCAGAAGATTAATGAGCTTACGAAAATCTTTGACATCGGTAAACCCGAAGAGGTGACGACCAACCTGCCGCTCATATTCAGCTTGCGACTCACAGACTAGACCATGACCCTCTAAAAGTTGCTTAAAGCGGCTATGGTCATAGGCACGTTTCTCATGCTTGCTACCCGCTTCATATACTGTATGGAGGTCATATCCTAAGCGAGTACCGTCGGTAATCAAGAAGCGTAGGGGGCGAATACGTTCACTCACGTTGGCGTTTCCGGCAAGACTTACGCCAATAGTCAGAAAACGCAGCTTTTCACGCTGTTCCGCGTTTGCATTTTCCCACCGCTGTCGTAGCTCTGGGGCAATAGGAGGAGTAGTGGAATCACACCATTCAAACTCTAGTACGATGTAGGAGGTGCGACGTTCATAGTGAAATGGTGTCGCGGACTCTGTACCACCAAGCACGTAGTAGTCGATGTGTCGCTCTCGTCCACCAAAAGTATCAATACGATTGGGACGAAGATCACCATCAAGCGCGAGGGGTAGGGCTGCGGTCAGCACAGTTGATTTTCCACTCGCGTTCTCACCAGCAAGAAAAAGTCGCCCATGTGGAATTTCAAACTCCTGCTCCCCATAGAGCCAAAAATTGGTTAAGAGGATACGACGAAGACGATATCCGCGTGGACCACCAGCCAGTGTTTGTAGCTTGTTGACGAAGGTTTCCAGGCGATGCTCCTGCGACTCTTCTATTGTATTCCAGGTATCAAATGTTTGTTGCATGCGTTTCTAAATCCCTTCCCAGCATGTTTTTGGCTAGTCTAGTCCTGGCAATATTGCGCTTGTTGTTTTCAACGTTTTATGTGCCGCAGCTTTGGAGCGAGTACGCGAGGTAGGCGTGTTTTCCTGCTCTGCTTTATCATACGTGGCAGTATAGCGTGCAGCTGTGGGCAAGATTAGTACATTGCCTTGCTCATCAGGGCCACGCAGAAGCCCAGCCTGGCGCATCTTCTTATAGACATCATTTAGCAAACTGCGTGAGCTCTTGCTACGAGCTTCTGTTCCCCAGTTATCGCTGTAACGGTCACGAACGACGTAAAACAGTGCTGTCATATCTTCTGTTGTCAGGTGCAAACACCCATAGCTATCAGGAGTCGCCCATGACCCTGACTCGACATTGTCTCGCATTGCTTTACAGAGCAGAAGTGCGATCTGATCATTCGTGCCAAATGGCGTCAGACTTGTAATTGGTCCTGTTGTCATACCACTAGCTCGCACAATACAGGCGTAATCGCGTTGAATATCGAGAAGCCACCCAAAGTTCTCAAGCAATTCATAGGCAATACTCTCGGCATGATGTACGACCTCGCTAAACGCGTTGGGGTCGTCAAAGCGAAACAGGGCGGGACCGAGCAACAACGCACGCCAGCCACGTACCAGATTTGGCGTATTGAGTGCGTCAGCTAAAAGCGTTGGGCGAAGTGAGGCTGAGCCGTCTGTGAAGCGCTCGGTCAGTCGCGCGACCTTTTGTGGATCCAGAGCAGCGACTAGTGAGCGCGTGACATCGGTAAATTCATACAGAGCATCAGCATCCTGTGCTTGCTCGACCCACTCTCTTGTTTGTCCATCTACAAGTTGCAATCCACCCAGGTCTTCAAGCGTTTGTAAGGCTCGTTGTATGCTATAACGGTCGGAAGGTTTACGAAAATCAAATGTTGCAGTTTCGCCAGAGGTCGATTGTTCCTGAATTTGTTGTGCTAGCTGAGATAACAAAAATTGTTGGTCGTTGCCACGTCCGGTAAGCTGGCGATTTTCAGCAAACCAGAGTATCCAGGTGAGGCAGGCGAAATCATTCGGTTCTTTCAGTCGTTCATACAAGTAGCCGGGTGTTGTCGCACTTAAAGTACGTATCAGGCGAATAACCGTTGTGGTGCGCTGAACACGCCAGCCGGTATAGTGATCGTGCCATGTCTGTAAAGCGTGATAATGACGATTGACAAGACGAAACAACTCAACCTGTTTCGGTAAGATGACCTCTTTTTCCAACAATGCAACATGTGCTTTCATTAAGTCTGCCGTATATGTGCGCTGATGTGAGCCTGTGAAAGGCGTAGGACGACGCGCCGCATTTGCATCAGTTGGTGCAAGCTCTAACTCAGTATGTGAAGTATCAAATGTCTCCACGTTTGTTTCATTCTGCATTTATTTTTCAACCCCATTGTGCGAAAGTGTATCTTCCTGGCTATACCGCCGCAAACGATAGCGGGGTAGCAACAAAATCCCGTCATCGGCTCGTAAGAAGGCATAATCTTGTTCGTTCGGATTGAGGAGCACAATTATGGAGCCATCAAGCGCACGATACTGACGGTTGGAGTCAATCAAGCAGCTGTCAATAATATTCGTTAGAATAGTCCGCTCCTCCACGGAAATATGTTGCATCGCTCCAACGTCCAATGAGGTCGTCGAAAAGAGATGTACGAAATGCTCATGTTGTTCACGCATGTGCTTTTCTTGTTGCACAATCAATGCCTGGGCCCCTACTCGGTTATCCATAATCGGGTCTTCTGCAGTAATGTCAACGCGAAATGACCTATTAACTGGACGTAAGCGCAGCGATACCGACGGTGGCTCTTGCCAGGCGTTGCGTGTATCTGCATCTTGCGTCGCAGTTGGTGTCCCTGCAAGACTTTCTGGGAGGTGTATTGGCAACAGGTTGGCAAAGGCGACGGAAAAGAGTTGTTGTGCAGTTTCACCATCTCTTGCCTCTGTCAGTGAACGAGCAAGCATGTCCAGGTTGGTTGCATAGTTTGCGTTAGGGCGTGCTGTAGCCGCGAATGTCGTTGCCAGACGTACCACGTTGTCTACTTCGGCAAGGGCTTTCCGTCTGAACGAGTCCGCATTCTTGCCCACGGCGAACCAGCTTACAAGCGCATCAAACTGGTTTCGTGCTTCTTGCAGTAGTTCTTCAGGTGTGCGTTTGTTTTCTGTTGCAAGTGTCGGCGGTTCAAGATAGCGGTGAACTGTTTCAAGCAGAATATCTTTTTTGCCTGTTGTCTCCCATGATGCGAGTAATTCTCGAATGAGACGCCCATATTGCGTCAGTGCCTGTGCAAACCCATGCACGTAGGCTACAACCGCTGCTTTGTATATCTGGTACGCTTCCAGGTTTGGACGACCCTGTTGAGTTGCAATAGTTACGGAGGCGAGATACTGCGCGGCCTCGCGTGCCATCGTGTTCCATAGTTCGAACGCCTGCTGCCATTCCTCCGCAATTTCTCGCCCTTGCGTGGAAGAAAACTCAATGGACGAGTCTTGTAGTCCTTCATCAATGCGTTCTAATGCGTTCCAGAGTCGCGCTACGTCGCCCTGACGTAACGCTCCTTTTCCTGCACTAACACGCATTTGCTCATCTAGAAAGGTTTCGAGCGCAATAGCTTCCGGAATCGCTTGATAGAGCAGGGCAGGCGAGAGAAAACTTGCAATCGAGGTAGCACGGCTTGAGTCGTACAGCGTAGTGATATTGCCCCACTCTTTGAGTGCTGCGAGATCGTTTTGACAGTGTTCGAGTGTATACTCAGAATCAAATGTATCACGTAGAGCATCCCGAATTTCATTTGCAGTCAGTTGATAACGATAGAGTTCGCGATGCGTATGCAGGAAGAGACGCATGATGACGCGGTACCAACGTACACGGTTTGACGAGACAAGGTAGCTGAATAGTGGTAATCGATCAGTCAGATTAAAAACGGCTGACGAGGAAAATTTGTTTTCTGAACTTGGACCTATACTAGTATTTATAGTCTGGCTATTTTGTAACGTATCATTTTGACCAATCACAACTCTTTTACCCTACCTAGTTTGATGCAAATTGTAGATTTCGTGCTTCTGATAGAACATTTTGTATACATGTATATAGGCTATTATACACATAGTTGGCAAGGGCTACCCATAAGTAACAGAGCAACATACTAACGCGTGAAGCAAGTCAGTATGTTGCTCTGTTACTTGTGTTTCTTTATACCTAACCTTTTTGAAGGTCTACTGGTTGCCAGTCACTACTGTCGTACTCAGGGTACTCAATCTCCCAGATATGTCCAGGCTCCTCCCGTGTCTCCCAACGTCTTAGTGCGTCAAGTAGGACCTTGCGTTGGAGACCGTTTTGCCGTGGTCCACCCAAACAGTTGCCTAACTTGAACTTTTGTGGAGCTATAGCACGTGGGGGGCCAGCAGGTCTAGAATTTTCAGGAAGCAGGGTAATCAGAACGGTGGGGATACCAACCATTTCTATCTCGCGTTGGATTGCAACTACAATCCTATGACACAAGGGTCAACCAGCAGTAAGGACCACCGCGTCGGCTTTCGAGCGCGAAATAATCTTTGCCATTTCTGGTGCAGCACGCTCATAGAGGTCACGCAAGTTTTGGCTGAAACCCATAAACCCCAGGTGTTTGTCGCCAACGCCTGCAATAACTCCCTCTTCCGCTAGTTCACGTAGACGATCTATTGGAAAAACACAATTAATATCCTGATCGGCATCGTGATGATTATAATGATCGTGTGTTACCATCAACTGGCTTGTTTGTACGTCACCGGGAATGATACGCCAACTATTATCACCCTCCACGTTGTATGGCTCCTGATCATGTAGATGCACTCCTGTTGTCGTCACTAATGCAACAACACTTTGACTCAGTTCACGGAAACGCGGCGTATACGGAATGCACCGCTTAGACATTGGCATGGTTGTGTATCTCCCTTCTCAAAAAATGGTATATGCTTATTATATCTCCCTTTTTTTCACTTTGTAAAAATCATACGGCCTCCACCCTTGACAATAATAATAGCAATATGCTATATTTTAAATAACGGATGGCTATTGACCTACTTTTACTATGGGTCTCTATACCGTGTGTTATAAAACTGCCAGGAGGAATAGATGCGCCAGCGCTATTTATCACGCCTGTTCTTGTCTAGTCTGCTTATTCTCACTGCTGCTTTATTGACCTTCACTTTTACAACGCGTAGTGTAAATGCAACTTCGGCGCACGTAGATGTAACAACGCTGAATAGTGATATTGGTCCTGCTTCTTTGCGCCTTCTCACACGCGCAATAGACACAGCGGAACACGATGGGGCACAGGCTCTTGTCCTTGAGATTGATACACCAGGAGGCGATATTGGCTCAATGAAGGCAATGACGCAAGCAGAGTTAGCTAGTAGTGTTCCTATCATTGCCTATGTTTCACCAACAGGGGGACGTGCAGCTTCGGCAGGTGCTTTTGTTACACTGGCGGCACAAATAGCCGCAATGGCACCGACGACTCGCATTGGAGCGTCAAGCCCTGTAACGGGTTCAGGTAGTGATATTGGAAGTACGCTTAAGTCAAAAATTGAAAACGATCTTGTCACATCAATTACAGGAATTCAGACACGCTACGGGCGTAACGTACCTTTAGCTGTGAGCATGGTAACTCAGGCAGCCTCATATGATGACATAGCCGCTTTACATGCAAAAATTGTAGATTTGCGTGCGACCAACCTATCTACATTACTCAGTATGGTGAACGGTCATGTTGTGCGATTGGACTCGGGCCGTTCTGTTGTCTTGCGCACGGCAGATGCAGGTGTTCAAATGATTAATGCAAATGCATTGGACGCGTTTTATGCGTTACTGCTTGACCCGAACGTAGTCTTCTTGCTCTTTATTGTCGCAATGCTCGGTATTTATCTGGAAATAGCCCATCCAGGAGCTATTCTTCCTGGAGTTACAGGTGCGATTGCGCTCGTGCTTTTCCTTTTTGCCGCAGGGTCGCTTGCACCAAACTGGGCGGGTTTAGCCTTAATGCTTTTGGCAGCAGTACTACTTGTATTAGATGTGAAATTGCCAACACACGGCGTTTTAACACTGGGAGCGGTCATTGCGTTGGTAGTTGGCGCGCTCCTCTTTTTTAATAGTGGAGGTCCGTATAGTAATACACAACTGAATCCAGTTGTGGTGTATGTTGTTGCAGGGCTTGTTGGCCTCGTTGGATTTATGCTGGTAACATTTATCGTGCGGTCAAGAAGAATGCGTGTCACGACAGGAGTGGAAGGCATGATAGGAACAACTGTTACTGCCCTTACTCCTCTTTTACCGGAGGGACGCGTTAGTTATGGAGGTGAAGATTGGGCTGCAATTCTTGATGCGCCTACTACATCTGCTGACCCCGGTTCAATGCTGCAAATAGTTGCTGTAGAGAGACTACGCTTGCATGTACAACTTCTACGTCCAGGTCCAATTCTTGATGTACACTCAACTCAGGCACTCAAGTAAATGTTTTTATCGTCCCATGAGAAGGAGAAATGTTTATGAACTCTATTATCGCGGTTGTGATCGGTGTAATCGTGCTTATTGCGCTCTTCTTGTTTTTTTCTGCGGTTCGGGTAGTACAGCAATATGAGCGCGGCGTAATCTTTATCCTGGGACGCCTGATTGGGGCAAAAGGCCCGGGAATCTTCATGGTCCCTCCGTTTATCTCGCGTATGGTCAAGGTTGATCTGCGTATCGTTACCTTAACGGTGCCTCCGCAGGAAGTAATTTCGCGCGACAATGTGACAATTAAAGTCACTGCTGTACTCTACTTTTATGTTGTTGATCCTTCGGCTGCTGTCGTCAATGTCATGAACTTTATCCAGGCAACGACACAGATCGGCCAAACAACACTACGTAACGTGTTGGGTCAGTCTGAACTAGATGAAATTTTGTCACAGCGCAACAAAATTAACCAAGAATTGCAAACAATTATTGATGAGCATACCGAACGTTGGGGTGTGAAGATGACGGCGGTTGAGATCAAAGACGTTGAGTTGCCCGTAACGATGCAACGCGCGATGGCAAAACAGGCTGAGGCGGAACGTGAGAAGCGTGCGAAAATTATTCATGCAGAAGGTGAATATCAAGCTTCTGCTCAGCTAGCAAAAGCTGCTGGCGTGATTGGCTCACAACCCAATGCAATGCAGCTACGGTACTTACAGACATTAACTGAGATAGCCGTTGAAAAAAATTCAACGATTATCTTTCCACTTCCGATGGACCTCATTGAGCCGATGATAGATATGATGAAGCGTCAACCTGAACCGAAGCAAGAGTCGCTTGATGGACCTAATGGATTCTACGTAGCACCAAAAGACACAACGTTGTCTCAGTTACCCAGTTAGTTAGTAACAAAAAAGAGCACGCTGTCTACTAAAAATTGGGTAGACGGCGTGCTCTTTTTTAGTTATATATTATTACGATTCTCGTCCTGTTTGCTGCGTAGATATTCGGCACAGGTGCGATACGTCTCTTCCGAGATAAGACCTTTGGACATGTAGTGTGTAAGCATAACGTCCAGCTTCAAAATACTCATTAGATTGTATCCATGCTGGTGTAGTCGTTCTGCTGCCCCATGCTCACGGTCAATGAGAACAATTGCATCCTTCACCTTCACTCCGTTTTCTTCGAGTAGTGCAGCCGTTTCTATCATACTGCTTCCTCTCGTGATGAGATCGTCGATAATGAGGGCCGTGTCACCTTTCGTAAAGCGACCTTCAATTCCACGCTTCCCCGTCCCTTCTGGGCGAATACGAGCATAGATCATAGGAGTCGAGGTTTCTAACGAATAGGCTGATGCCAAAATGAGACCGCCTACCGGTACTCCTGCGACCACATTGAAGGGGTGAACGCGCGCACGACGCAACGATTGCGCGAGATTGATTTCCTGCTGCATGAGTTTCCCTGCAACACGTAAAGCGGTTGGATTGCTGATAAGTATCTTGGGGTTTACAAAAATCGGTGAGCTAACTGCTGACTCGCTCACCGTAAAGTTTCCAAATTGTACTGCCCCAAGATCAAATAACATTTGTGCCAACCAGAGATTATCCAGTGACTGCTCTTTCGCCACCTCTCATCATCCTTTCTGCGGAGAACGTCTTGTATTATATATGGAGTATAGCATATTCCATGAATGTAACCAACTATTTTCCTCACTCCCTTATCTACTTCTTTCTCACACGCCTTCTCTTGCATTAGAGGCGGTTGTATGATACCTTACGACTGAAGAAAGAAATATAGGAAAATTTCAGGTGAGAAAATATGCCAATTCTTAGTTGTACAGAGGTAGGGAAGTCGTTTGGTGCAGAGCGCATTTTTGCTGGAATCACATTTCAAATCAACGAGCATGACCGTATTGGACTTGTTGGCCCCAATGGAGCGGGAAAATCTACACTCCTCAACATTTTGGCACGGCGAGAAGAGCCTGATGAAGGCTCAGTAGCAATCGCGCGTAACACCCGTGTTGGCTATCTAACTCAATATGTTGATTTTCAACCACAAAACACACTTCGCGAAGAGTTGTTGACAGTCTTTTCTGAACTACATTCCTGGGAACAAGAGTTGAGCATGCTGGCTCAAGAGATGGCATCCTCTACTACTAAAGAGAATAAAGCATTGTATGATGCATTGCTGGTACAATACGATGATCTTCAAACGCGCTATGAACATGCAGGCGGCTATACATACGAGAACCGTGTAGAGCAAGTTCTTGATGGGCTTGGTTTCACGCGTGAGCAGCAAGCATCTCCTGTTATGCGTCTGAGTGGTGGACAACAGACACGTGCTTCCCTGGGAAAGTTGTTGTTGCAAGAACCTGATCTGCTGCTGATGGATGAACCTACGAATCACCTTGATCTTACAGCCCTTGAGTGGTTAGAAACATATCTGTTGAGTTGGAAGGGTGCAATGGTTATTGTTGCCCATGATCGCTATTTTCTTGACAAAATCGTGTCACGTACTATCGAAATGGCGTTCGGGCGTATCGAGGAGTATCCAGGCAATTATACAAAGTATCTTAGTCTGCGTGAAGAGCGCATGGAGCGGCAACAACGCGAATACACAGCGCAGCAAGCACATATTGCTCATACTGAAGAGTTTATTCGTCGTTATAAAGCGGGACAACGAAGCAAAGAGGCGAGAGGCCGACAAAAACTGCTGGACCGTCTCGAACGTGTAGAGCGACCACAAGACTTTCCAGAGTTACACTTTGAATTTACGCAGGTTACTGATAGTGGTCTTGTGGTCATTTCGACGAACAAACTGGCTGTTGGATATGGTGACGGCTCAAGATATGACCCACAAAAGAGTAGTCAGCCTACTGTATTAGTGCGTGTCGCTGACCTCGAATTATTGCGTGGCGACCGCGTTGGCTTTATTGGGCCAAATGGAGCTGGCAAGACAACCGTTTTGCGAACATTGATTGGTGAGCTAGCACCAATAAGCGGACAAGCGCAAATTGGGCATAACGTGCGTGTTGGCTATTATTCACAGACACATGCTGGCCTCAACTACGAGCGTACTATTATCGACGAGATTCGCCATGTCACGGTCTTGAGTGAAGAGGGGGCTCGCGGCTTTCTAGGACGTTTTCTCTTTTCTGGCGATGATGTCTTTAAACCAATTGGTGCCCTGAGTGGTGGTGAACGTAGCCGTGTTGCACTGGCAAAATTAACGCTACAAGGTTCTAATCTTTTGATCTTGGACGAGCCGACAAACCATTTAGATTTGCAATCGCGCCAATTTCTTGAAGAAGTTTTGAGTGAATTTGATGGTACGCTTCTTTTCGTTTCGCATGACCGCTACTTTATCGACAGCCTCGCAACGAAAGTATGGGCTATTGAAGATGGCGTATTGATTCCATACATGGGAAATTATACCGACTATCGGACGAAGAAACAGCCTATTCTGCTTGATGTACCTGCTCCGGTTGCGAAGAAAACAGTCGTTGCCGAAAAGTCTGCTACACCAGTTGCAAAGCCAGGAAGTAAGAAGCAGCCAAAGGTAAAGACACGCACTGTAGAAGATGTTGAACAGGATATTGAGAAGGCTGAGGGACAGGTGAAAAGCGTAGAGGCCGCGTTATCAGAGGCTGCGCTCAACGCAGACGCCGAGCAACTTACACAACTATCAGCCGATTACGAGCGTGCCAAAGAGCGCGTGGACGAATTACTCATCGAGTGGGAACGTCTTGCTGATGATGTAGGAGCATAATGTGTGCATAGTACATACATCTTACTCCTATCTTCTTCGTCGTGCTCCTGTTACTGTACCACTTACAAATCCGATGATTGCTAGTATGACCGGCATTGACGCAGCCAACGCTAGCCAGGCACCTAGGAAGAGCAGTGGAAGCAAAAGTTCGGTGTGGGCCTGTAGTTCAAATAAGATTTTCCTATAAGCAGGGTGATAACCGGCTCTGACGCAAAGTTGGTGGTAAGCCCATCAGTCGAGAAGAAGAGATCAAACAAGTGTCTTGCATCGTCCCATCAAGATTTCGTTCTCTTCTGGTTACGCCGCACAGAGCACTCGAGTTCG
>JAABUZ0100001043.1_pt1 | contig 57042 bp, 56 predicted proteins | sample 5562091 | NCBI WGS metagenome assembly JAABUZ01 (sample SAMN12813069, study PRJNA571459) | rock metagenome | isolation source: Antarctica rocks | place: Antarctica: Victoria Land, Linnaeus Terrace sud | collected 2015-12-21 | reverse complement strand
GGGCGTGCAGGCCCAGCAGCAGGTCCAGCACGGCCTGGCCGTTTTCGCTGTCCAGGTTCCCGGTCGGCTCGTCGCACAGCAACACTTGGGCGCCGCTGGCCAGCGCCCGGGCCACCGCGACCCGTTGACGTTCCCCCCCGGACAGGGTGCTGGGCGCGGCCCGGAGCCGGTGGGACAGCCCGACTCGTTCCAACGCCTGCTCAGCGCGTCGGCGGCGCTGCGCGCCGGGCAGGCGTTGGTAGAGCAAAGGGACCTCAACGTTCTCGGTCGCGGTCCGGTCCGGCATCAGGTGGAAGGCCTGGAACACAAAACCGAAGGTGGTGCTGCGCAGCCGGGTCCGGGCCTTTTCGCTGGCGCTGGCGGTGTCCACCCCCTCGACGAGGTAATGGCCGCCGGTGGGGCGTTCCAGCAGGCCCAGCACGCTGAGCAGGGTGGATTTACCGGAGCCGGACGGGCCCACGATCGCCACCGCGTCGCCGGCCGCCACGGTGAACGAGCAGGACCGCAGCGCGTGCACCGGGGGGAGCACCGGGTAGCTGACCGCGACCTGCTCGAGCCGCAGCAACTCGGGCCAGCCGGCCGGGAGCGTTCCGGAGCGGCTGGCCGGCGGCGAGTTGGCGCCCGGCGGTGAACCGGGACTCATGGGGTTGAGCTTTCGCCGAGCACGACCCGGTCCCCGGCGCCCAACGCGCCGGGCTGGGCCTTGACCGCGACCCCACTGTCGGTGCTGAGCAACACCTGCACCGGCACGGCGCGTTGGCGTCCATCGGGCAGCAGCACGCTGACGCTGCTGCCGCCCTCGGCGGTGGCGCCGATCGCGGCCAGCGGCACGATGTCGACCGGGCCGTTGCTGCTGGCCAGGTCGATGCGCACCGCGACGTTGGCGCCGACCAGGCCAGCCGGGATGCTGCCGGCAACGCTCAGGGTGACGGGTATCTGCGGCGGCCCGCTGCTCGGGTCCCCGGCCGGCTGCGCCGCGATGGCGGTGATCACTGCTGGGAACGTGCCGGCCGTCGAACCGGTTCCACCCGGGTCCAGGACCGCCTTCTGCCCGGTCTTCAGGCCCTTGCGTTGGCTGATGTCGATCCCGCCCCGGGCGATCACCGCGCCCGAGCCGACACTGACGATAGGAGTGTCCGGCTTGACCTGCTGCCCAACCCCGCCGGCCACGCTGAGCACCCGGCTCGGCAGTTGCGGCACGAACACGATCTCGCCGAGGGGCACGGTCGGCCCCGTCGTGCGGCGCAGGAACTCCAGCGCGCTCGTGTCATCCGCCAGTTGCTGCCTGGCCGTGGCCACCGCATCGACCCCGCCCGGCCCGGCGGGCGGACCCGCGGGGGGACCAGCAGCCGGGCTGGCGGCCGGGCGGGCGGCCGGAGGCGAGGGGGTGCCCGCGGGCGGTCCGGCTGCCGGCGGGGCGGACGTAGGCAGAGCCGCCGACGCGGCGGCCAAGGTCAGCCGGTCGCGGGTCGCCGTCCGTTCAGCTACCTGCAGTTGTCGGTCGGCATCCGGGCTGGTCAAACTCACCGCGAAGCCGTTCCTAGCGTACAGCGCCCGGACCGCCTGGGAGGTGCCCGTGCCGAACATGCCATCCGGCGAGCCGGCCAGCAGGCCCGCACGGCCCAACACCGCCTGCAACTGTTGAACATCGACGCCGCTGTCACCAGGCTTCATCGTCCGGAATGCCGGCACCATCCCGGTCGCCAGCTCGATCGGCCGCGTCGAGACCGAAGCCACCACCTGCCCGTCGCTGACCTGCTGGCCCGGCCGCACCGCCATCGAGGTGATCACCGGCTGCGCGCCGCCCAAATCGGACGGGGCGCTGGCCACCGACGGGTTCGCGTCAAGAACATCGGCCCGGAACACCAGGCTGTCACGCAGCACCTGAAACTTCACCCCCGCGGTCAACACCCTGGACGGCGGCGGTTTCGCATCGGCGGCGACCTGGCTCGGTGAACTGGTATGCAACGAGACCACCACCGCGCCACCGGCGAACGCGCCGGCGACTACCAGCACCGCGAGCAGGCGCCCCACCAGCCGGCCGGGCAGCGAGATGACAGCCACCTCACCACCCCGCAGTGCGCACGTGATTCGGGCATCGTCCAGAATGATTGCGCAATTCCTGACCCCATCCGAATTTACCGGCCCGCGGTCCGTCCGGCGTCACGTTCAAACTACGCGCAACCGGCAACACCGAATCCGCACCGCCGCGGGTCGTGACAGCATCGTGACCGCGACCCGGCGTCAATCCGCCACCCCAAAGGCTCGCACAGCTCCCATACTTGGACGTGTGGTTCACGTTCGACATTCAGACCCATATCCGAAGGCGCCGCCCAGACTGCGGGAAGAATCTGTCGAAGATCTCCCTCAATTCCCTGTCCTCGAACGTTGCGGCCCGGCCGACCGGCTTTGGGCCAGCAGGCCCTCGTTCGCCGCCAGGTCACGACGCGTTAGGAGTGGGGCTGCCGGTTTGGCTGGTGCGCAGGAGGTCATTGGCGGCTTGCTGTAACCCGCGTAGGGCGTCGGCGTTGTCGGAGAAGAAGGTCTGCCGGTAGCTGGTGCGCAAGGCGATGCGCGCATTTTCCACCGGCGTTATGCAGGTGACGTAGACGCGAGCGACCTGCAGCTTGCGGGCGGCCTGGTCCGGAGTGGGGTTGTTTCCGGCGAAAACGACGGCGTCGGAATAGCGGAAGTAGCCCTCCTCGTCGGGCACGTTGATACCATTTCCGTGCAAACATGTCACGAAGCCGGCATAGGCCTTGATGACCGCGTCGTTGCCCTGCAGACTCTCGATGGCTGCCTGCCAACGGCCGTAGAGCGGATCAAGTTGATCCTTGAATGCCTGCACCGTCCGCCGAGCGGCGTCGCTACACTCCACTGTGGCCTTGTTGCGGGCATCCTGCTCTCCTTGCGACATCTTGTTGTAATCGACCGGAGGGATGGTCACCGGCGCACCAGCAATGTCGAATCCGTGCGCCTGGATATACGGCAGATCCGGCATGTGTTCGTCATGTCTTTCGATCTCCTGCGGACTAAACTCCGCGGGAAATCCCCGCTGCCGATTGCAAGCTGCGAACGCCTCACCGAAGCGGCTCTCGTCCAGATGACGGATTGCCGACGGCGTATTCTGTTCTGTGCCGGACGCGGAAAAATATCCGCTCACCAGGTCCGGAGACAGGCTCAGTCCCTTCACTGACCCGCCGCGACCATTCCCGGCGCCCCCACCAACCCCTTGGTGGGCCGGACTGCAGGAAACAGTCAGCAGCGTCAGGCCTGCTAAGAGGCTCAGCAGCATGCCCGGAGTACGCAGGCTCACGACGAGTTGGGAGTGGGACTGCCGGTTGGGCTGGTGCGCAGGAGGTCGTTGGCGGCCTGCTGCAACCCGCGCAGCGCGTCGGCATTGTCAGAGAAGAAGGTCTGCCGATAGCTGGTGCGAAGGGCGATGCGCACGTTCTCCACCGGCCTGATGCACGTTACATAGACGCGAGCGACCTGCAGCTTGCGGGCAGACTGGTCCGCGGTGGGATTGGTGCCGGCGGAAACTATGGCGTCCAAATAGCGAAAGAAACCCGCTTCGTCGGGGACGTTGATGCCGTTTCCGTGCAGACATGTCACGAAGCCGGCATAGGCCTTGATGACCGCGTCGTTACCCTGCAAACCCTCGACGGCAGCCTCCCAGCGCCCGAACAGCGGAGTAAGACGACTCCGGAAGTCTTGCTCGGTTCGTTGTGCAGCATCGCTACACTCAGCTCCTGCCTTGTCCCGCGCTGCGCGCTCACCGGCCGACAGCGTGGCATAATCGACCGGCGGAACTGACGTCGGCACAAAGATGTCGAAGCCGTGCGCCTGGATATACGGCAGATCCGGCATGTGCATATAGTGGACCTCGACACCCAGCGGGCCGGCCTCCGCTGGAAATCCCCGCTGCCGAAAGCAAGCCGCGAACGTTTCCTGGTAACGACCCTCGGCTAGGCGCTGTATCGCCGATGGCCTGTTCTGTTCCACCCCGGATACCGGAAAATACGCACTCACCAGATCCGGGGAGAGACTAAGACCTTTCACCGAAACGCTGGGAGGATCGTTCCTGGCGGTACCACCAACTACGTGATGGGCCGGACTGCAGGAAACGGTCAACAGCGTCAGGCATGCTAGGAGGCTCAGCAGCACGCCCGGAGTACGCATGCTCACGACGCGTTGGGAGTGGGGCTGCCGGTTTGGCTGGTGCGCAGGAGGTCATTGGCGGCTTGCTGTAACCCGCGTAGGGCGTCGGCGTTGTCGGAGAAGAAGGTCTGCCGGTAGCTGGTGCGCAAGGCGATGCGCGCATTTTCCACCGGCGTTATGCAGGTGACGTAGACGCGAGCGACCTGCAGCTTGCGGGCGGCCTGGTCCGGAGTGGGGTTGTTTCCGGCGAAAACGACGGCGTCGGAATAGCGGAAGTAGCCCTCCTCGTCGGGCACGTTGATACCATTTCCGTGCAAACATGTCACGAAGCCGGCATAGGCCTTGATGACCGCGTCGTTGCCCTGCAGACTCTCGATGGCTGCCTGCCAACGGCCGTAGAGCGGATCAAGTTGATCCTTGAATGCCTGCACCGTCCGCCGAGCGGCGTCGCTACACTCCACTGTGGCCTTGTTGCGGGCATCCTGCTCTCCTTGCGACATCTTGTTGTAATCGACCGGAGGGATGGTCACCGGCGCACCAGCAATGTCGAATCCGTGCGCCTGGATATACGGCAGATCCGGCATGTGTTCGTCATGTCTTTCGATCTCCTGCGGACTAAACTCCGCGGGAAATCCCCGCTGCCGATTGCAAGCTGCGAACGCCTCACCGAAGCGGCTCTCGGCCAGATGACGGATTGCCGACGGCGTATTCTGTTCTTTGCCGGACGCGGAAAAATATCCACTCACCAGGTCCGGAGACAGGCTCAGGCCCTTCACCGGTGTGATGGGACCATTGCCTTTGGTCCCACCGATCCCTTGGTGGCCGGGACTGCAGGCAAGGGTCAGCAGCGTCAGGCCTGCCACGAGACCCCGCCGTCTCACCGACGGCGCTGCCGGTAGCATGCCGCTAGAACGCAAGCCGGACGTTAGCTGCGGTCGTGTCTGTGCTGATCCCCAAACGGGTTCCGGTCGCTACGCTTGATACGAGGACGAAATAGCCCTGGGCGTCATTCCGAATAAATACAAATCCCCGTGAACCTTCGCGAAACGTGCCGCCCTGGTTGTACCAGCCTGCGTAGCGTTGTCCGGAATTCGTGTTTGAACTGGCGGAGCGAACGTTGAAGTCGAAACACGAGTCCGCTACCTTCGTGACTTGGGTGCCGTTGGGCCCAAAGGCGTTCTGGGCGGTATTGCCGTTTTGTTCCGTGCAGCCTGCCTGAGCGACGCCTTGACCGACGACGCCTACGAGCACGGCGGCCGCTAACGTCAGGCCGGCGAGGCTTGCGGCTGAGGAACGAGAGGTTTTACGCATGAGCCACTCCTAGGCTCGACGGGCTGTTGCTGGCCCGTAAACGGATCGCAACCTACGCCGATCGGCCTAGTGGTCAAGGGGGCAAGTCGGCCGCCTAGAAGTTCACCCGAATGGCCCAGCCCGGACCCGCGATCAGCTCATCGCCAGCACGGGTCCGACAGGGGGGCGTGCCGCCGCTGGGCGGTGGAGTCCGTGTAGCGGCGGCCGGTTCTTTTCCGCCAGCCACAACGCGTCGTCGCCGGCCCGGGCGTGCCGCAGCCGCAGCCGCAGGTAGCGGTCGATCGCCTGGCCGGTGCGCGGCCCGAACGGGCAGCCGCGGGGGCGTCGGCCCGAGGTCGGCCCTGGACTTCGGGGCGAGCACGCCGGCCGGGGCGTAGCGCGGATCGTTGATGAGCAACGGGTTGGGTCCCCCGCCCAGCGGATCGAGTACGGCGGGTTGGACACGATCGCCTCGAACGGCTCGTCGTCGGCAGTGCGGTGGTACGGCGAGGCCGGCGTTCGCCTCCACACACGTGGGAAGAACCGCAGTCGCGTCACCAGCACCGCCCACCGGGCTTCCGACCTCGCCGACCCGAGGACGCAGGCCCCACGTCACGGCCTCCAGGTCACGGATCGGTAGCGGCTTTCCCGGTAAGGTCATCGCAAGCCTCAAGACGACGCCCTACCTGGTGAAAGGTCAGCCATAGCCGACGAGCATCGAGGCGAGCCATGAACGACACCACATCGACCCGCAGCCACACCAGCGTTCGCGATCTTGACCTGCTCACCATCACCGAGGCGGCAGAACTCGTTCGCGCGCCGGTCGCCACCCTGCGTTACTGGCGCCACCTCGGGACTGGCCCGACCAGCTTTCGCCTCGGTCGCCGCGTCGTCTACAGCCTGGACGACCTGCGAGCGTGGATCGACGCCCAACACAACCAGAGCGGCACGGGTCGACCCTGACGAAAACGGACTGTGGACGATGCCAATTGCGCAGCGGAGATCCGGTGCACACTCGAGGCGGAGGCACCGCATCGCTCGGGCCTCCGCATGGCACGTGTTCGCCATCCGTGTCGTGCTGATCCAGTTCCGAGGATGAGGCTCATGGGAAACCGCACGCCGTCCGAGGTGCTCACCAGCACGCTGCTCGACTCCGAGGTCGCCTTCGACCGAGAGGGCGTTGGTGTCGCGGATCGCTTTCGGCGGAACGAGTGTGACGCGGCAGGGAGCGTCGACGTCCGCCGCGGCCGCGGCGGATGGCGCTCCTTGGGCGATGCGGCTGTTGCGCCACGCATCGTCTTCGGCGTGGCTGCGAACGTTCGTGAGCGCGCCGCCGTGACCGTCGCATGCAGGGCCATGCCATGGCTCAACTCCCCCGCGTAGTCCTCGGGTCAGGTCGCTGGGGCGGACGCAGAGCCGTGACCAGCATCGCCAAACACCCCGACAATCGGTGGCGGGCCCGCTACCCGGACGCCGCCGGCAGGGAGCACGCCCGCCACTTCGATCGCAAGGTCGACGGCCAGCGATTCCTCGACAACGTCACCGCAATCGTCGTAATGGTGTTCTCCCGGAGCGCGCCAGGGCCGCTTCGGCCTGGGAGAAAACGATCCCGACGGAACGAGCGTCGCAGAGCTACTCTAAGGACAGCGAAGCCTCCGGCTGAGTCGGCTTCCTGACGACGTGCTCGACTGCTTCGTCGAGCGGCCGGTGAGCTGGCTGTAGCGCCCCGCGGCGATCGCGGCAGATGTCAAGCGAGACCAGCAACCGAAGGGTAAGGCGCGATGGCAAGCGTCAAACGGCGTCCTGACGGCCGGTGGCGGGCAAGGTACCGCGGCCCGGACGGTCGCGAGCGCGCCCGGCACTTCGACCGCAAGATCGACGCGCAGCGATGGCTCGATGAGACAGCCGCAAGCATGGTCACCGGGCAGTACGTCCAGCCGGAGGCCGGCCGAGTGACGTTTCGGGAGTGGTTCGCGCAGTGGTCCGAGCGCCAGGTCTGGCAGCAGGGCACGCGGGAGTCGGCATACCAGGCCGCTGAGTCTGTGACGTTCGCGGACCTGCCGATGCGCTCGATCATGCCGTCGCACGCTCAGCAGTGGGTCAAGGCGATGTCGGCCAGGCTCGCCCCAAGCACGATTCGCACCCGCTACAACTACGTGCACATGGCGATGCGAGCTGCCGTCGTCGACCGCATCATCGCGACCGACCCGACCGCGGGTGTGAGCCTGCCGCGCGCCCGTAAGGCAGCAGCGGCGATGACCATCCCGACGACCGCCGAGATCGGTAGCGCGCTCGATACTGCGCGGCCCGACTTCCGGGCGTTCGTGGGCGTCTGTGCGTTCGCGGGGCTCCGGCTCGGGGAGGCGGCCGGGCTACAACTCGAGGACGTGGACTTCCTGCGACGCACCATCAGCTTACGACGGCAGGTGCAGGGCTCATCGATCCCGACGACGAGGATCGCCGCACCGAAGTGCGGCTCGGAGCGCGTTGTCTTCGTGCCGGAGCAATTGACGATGATGCTCGCCGAGCACGTCCAGCGCTTCGGCGTGAGAGCGGGCGGCTGGCTCTTCTCGACCGGCGGCCAGCCGTACAACCGTCAGTCGGCGGGTGAGCAGTGGCGACGGGTCCGGCGGGCGGCGGGCCTCGCCGGCTACACGCTGCACGACTGCCGGCACTTCTACGCTTCCGGACTCATAGCCGCGGGCTGCGACGTGGTGACGGTGCAGCGGGCGCTGGGGCACTCGTCGGCGACGATCACGCTCGGCGTCTACAGCCATCTCTGGCCGACGGCCGAGGACCGGACGCGGACGGCCGCGGGGGACCTGATGGCGACCGCTCTGCGGATTTCCGCGGACTCCGTGCGGACCGACAGTGGCTCGTAGGCCGCTGACCTGCGCAAACGCGCCGTTTCAGCGGTAGTTGGTGAACTGGAGCGCGACGTCCAGATCTCGACCCTTGAGCAAGGCGATGACCGCCTGCAGGTCGTCTCGCTTCTTGCCGGTGACCCGGAGTTGATCCCCCTGGATCTGTGGCTGAACGCCTTTCGGCCCTTCGCTGCGGATGATCTTCGCGATCTCCTTGGCCTTGTCGTCGGCGATGCCGTTGCGAATCGCCACGTTCAAACGGAACTCCTTGCCCGAAGCCTGTGGTTCACCAGGATCGATGCTCTTCAACGAAATTTGCCGCTTGACCAGTCTTTCTCTAAGGACTTCCAGGACCGCCTTGCTGCGTTCCTCACTGCTCGCCTTGATCAAGATGGCGTCATCGCCGGACCACGCCACAAAGGCATCGGTGCCACGGAAGTCGTAGCGCTGGGCCACCTCCTTGGCCGCTTGGTTCAGCGCGTTGTCGACCTCCTGCCGGTCGACCTTGCTGACGATGTCGAAAGACGGATCCGCCACCGGTGAAGGCTCCTCGCTCGCTGCGACCATGCATCGACTATTCTCACTCCCCGCACCATCCCGGCGGGTTGCCCGAGCGGCCAAAGGGAGCGGTCTGTAAAACCGTCGGCTCAGCCTACGCAGGTTCGAACCCTGCACCCGCCACCGGTCCGGCGCCGGTCTTCGACCCGTCCAGGTCGCGGGCCGGCGCCGGCGCCGTCGCCTGCGGGTCGTTGCGCGCACACCGTCACAGTGCCGCCGCCACCTCCAGGTCGCGGCGAAGTCGGCGCAGCAGCTCAAGCGCCTCGGCGGCCGGTCCGGATTCGGTGGCCGCACGGCCGTCCATGATCAGTAGGCGTTCGACCTGGTCGAGGGCGGCTGCCACCGGAGCCGCACCCAGCCGTCCGGCGCGCTCTCGCAATGCCTCGGTCTGGCGCAGCATTTGCTCGCGGGCGCGGTGAAGTTCAACGAACACCTCGACCTTGGCCCGCAGTACCCAGGGATCGAAGGGCTTGGCGAGGAAATCGACGGCACCCACGGCGTAGCCGCGGTAGGCCTGGTGCGCCTCCCGGTCGATCGCCGTCAAGAAGATGATCGGTACATGCCTCGACCGCTCACGGCTCTTGATGTGCGCGGCAGTCTCATAGCCGTCCATGCCGGGCATCTGAACGTCGAGCATGATCAGGGCTACGTCGTGGACGAGCAGATGTTTGAGCGCCTCCTCGCCGGATGCCGCACGTAACACCTGATGGCCCAGGCCGCCAAGAATCGCCTCCAAGGCGAGCAAGTTCTCCGGCCGGTCATCGACGATGAGGATGCGGGTGGGGTTCGGGGCGGTCATGCGCCACCTTCTGGTCCGGCGACCTCGCCGGCCGGCTGTTTCGGCAGCCAACGGCTGATGGCGTCGAGCAGTTGATCCAGATCCACCGGCTTGGTGAAGTAGTCCGTGGCACCGGCGGCGAAGCTCTTCTCACGGTCGCCGGCACTGGCTCTCGCGGTGAGGAACAGCACTGGTATGGCCTCTCGGTCGGGCATGCTCCGGATCGCAGCGGTGGTCTCGTTGCCGTCCATATCCGGCATCATCACGTCCATCAGCACCAGATCGATCTCGGGGTGCTGCTCCACTTCTCGGATGCCGTCGGCGCCATTGTCGGCGTACCGAACTCGGACGCCCTGCAACTCCAGGGCGCTGGTGAGGGCGAACACGTTGCGGATGTCATCGTCGACGACGAGCACCGTCGAGCCAGAAAGCAGTTCGCGTTGCGCCGGCGCGGGTGAAGCCGTCATGGCGGGCGGCATCCCCAAAATAGGTCCGGGGGTTGGTGCCTCGTAAGTACTCGAGGGGAGCAGGCCGTCCCCGCCGAGCGCCCGCTCGAGGGGGACATACAGGGTGAAAGTGGACCCTTCCGCCGACGCTGCGCACCGTGATCGCCCCACCGATCAGCCTGGCGATTTCCCGGCTGATCGAGAGCCCGAGACCGGTTCCGCCATATTTGCGGCTGGTGGTGCCGTCTGCCTGTTGAAAGGCCTCGAAGATCAGCTTGAGCTTGTCGACCGCGACACCGATCCCGGTGTCGGAGACGGCGATCGCCACAACCTGTTCGTGGTTGGCAAGTTCGACAATCCGCAACTCGTCAGGTCGGGTCACCAACGAGGCATGCAGGGTGACCGCACCCGCGTCGGTGAACTTGAACGCGTTCGCCAGCAGGTTTTTCACCACCTGCCGGATCCGTTGCTCATCGGTGACCATCCTCGGCGGGAGGTCCTCGTCCACCGTGACCTCGAAGGTGAGATCCTGCTGTTCCGCGACCGGGGCAAACGAACGCTGCATGTCGGCGCACAGGGCCCGGATGTCAAGCGGGCCGGAGTGCACGTCCATCTTGCCGGCCTCGATCTTGGACAGATCAAGGATGTCGTTGATCAACTCCAGCAGGTCCGAGCCGGCGCGGTGAATCGTTCTGGCGAACTCGATTTGCCGGTCGGTCAAATTGGTTTCCGGGTTGTCGGCGAGCAACTTCGCCAGGATCAGCAGGCTGTTGAGCGGGGTCCGCAGTTCGTGGCTCATGTTTGCGAGGAACTCGCTTTTGTACTGGGAAGCGAGCTGCAACTGTTCCGCCTTCTCCTCAACCCCGAGCCGGGCCAACTCGATCTCCCGGTTCTTGGCCTCCAGGTCCTGCGATTGCTGGGTCAACAGCCGGGCCTTGTCCTCCAGTTCGGCATTGGTGCGCTGCAGCTCATCGGACTGAACCTGCAGCTCCTGGGTCAGCCGCTGCGACTGGGCCAGCAGCTCCTCGGTGCGGGTATTGGCGATGATGGTGTTGAGGACGACCCCGATGGTTTCCACCAATTGATCGAGAAAGTCCAGCTGCTGCTCCCCGTAGGGCACGAAGGCGCCGAGTTCGATGACCCCAAGTACCTGGTCCTCGAACAAGACCGGCAGCACGATCACGTCCGAGGGCGCGCCGGAACCAAGCCCGCTGCGGACGGTGAGATACCCCTCCGGCGCCACCGGCACCCTGATGCGGCGGCGCCCTGCGGCGGCCTGCCCGACCAACGACTCCCCTAGCGCGAAGCGCATGTCCTGCGCTGCAATGCCGTATCCCGAGGCCAGCCGTAGCGAGGACTGCTCCTCGTCGACGTCCAGCAGGAAGAAGGCTCCCTGCTGGGCCTGCACCACTTCGGTGATCTCGCTCATCAGCATGGTGCACAGCGCCTGCAAGTCACGTTGGCCCTGCATTCGGCCCCCGATGCGCGCCAGGTTGCTCTTCAACCAGTCCTGCCGCGCGTTCTTCTCCGTCGTCTCGCGCAGGTTCGCGATCATCTGGTTGATGTTGTTGCTTAGTTCCGCGACCTCCCCGCGGGCCTCGACGGAGATGCTGCGGGTCAGATCACCGCGCGTGACAGCTGTTGACACGCCGGCGATGGCCCGCACCTGGGTAGTGAGGTTGCCGGCCAACTGATTCACGTTCTCGGTCAGGTCGCGCCAGGTGCCAGAGACGCCCTTGACCTGAGCCTGACCGCCGAGGTTCCCCTCGGTGCCTACCTCCCGGGCCACCCTGGTGACCTCCGCTGCGAACGAGGACAGCTGGTCGACCATCGTGTTGACGGTGCTCTTGAGTTCCAGGATCTCACCCTGCGCGTCGACGGTGATCTTCTGGGACAGGTCGCCACGTGCCACCGCCGTGGTCACCTGGGCGATATTGCGGACCTGGCCGGTGAGGTTCGCCGCCATGTAGTTGACGTTGTCGGTCAGGGCCTGCCACGTACCCGACACTCCCCGCACCTGCGCCTGGCCGCCGAGGCGCCCTTCGGTGCCCACCTCGTGGGCCACCCTGGTGACCTCGTCACCGAACGAGGACAGCTGATCGACCATCGTGTTGACCGTGCTCTTGAGCTCCAGAATCTCGCCCTGGGCGTCGACGGTGATCTTTTGTGAAAGGTCGCCCTTGGCGACAGCGGTGGCCACCTGGGCAATGTTGCGGACCTGGCCGGTGAGGTTCGCGGCCATGTAGTTCACGTTGTCGGTGAGGTCACGCCAGGTCCCGGAAATGCCCTTCACCTGGGCCTGGCCGCCGAGGCGCCCTTCGGTGCCCACCTCGCGGGCCACCCTGGTGACCTCGTCGGCGAACGAGGACAGCTGATCGACCATGGTGTTGATCGTCGATTCAGCTCGAGGGTCTCCCCCTTTACGTCAACGGAGACCTTCTGCGACAGGTCACCACGCGCCACCGCCGTGGTCACGGCAGCGATATCGCGGACCTGCGCTGTCAGGTTCGATGCCATCGAGTTGACCGAGTCGGTGAGGTCCTTCCAGGTGCCTGCGGACCCGGGCACGTCGGCCTGCCCGCCGAGCTTGCCTTCTGTCCCCACCTCGCGCGCAACGGTGGTGACCTGCTCGGCGAACACCCGAAGGGTGTGGGTGAGGCTGTTGATCGTGTCGGCGAGGGAGGCCACCTCACCCTTGGCATCGACAGTGATCTTCTGGGACAGGTCTCCGCGGGCCACCGCGGTGACGATCTGGGCGATGTTGCGTACCTGCGTGGTCAGGTTGCCGGCCATGGAGTTCACGGCGTCGGTGAGGTCCTTCCATGTGCCGGCCACTCCGGTGACCTCCGCCTGGCCGCCGAGTTGTCCCTCAGTGCCTACCTCGCGGGCCACCCTGGTGACCTCAGCGGCGAACGAGGAGAGCTGGTCGACCATCGTGTTGATGGTGTCGGCGAGCGCCGCGACCTCTCCCTTGGCATCGACGGTGATCTTCTGGGACAGGTCTCCGCGCGCCACCGCGGTCGCCACCTGCGCGATGTTGCGGACCTGACCGGTCAGGTTGGAAGCCATGGAGTTCACCGAGTCGGTGAGCGCCTGCCAGGTCCCTGACACGCCGCGCACCTGGGCCTGGCCCCCGAGCCGGCCGTCGGTGCCTACCTCGCGGGCCACCCTGGTGACCTCATCGGCGAACGAGGACAGCTGGTCGACCATGGTGTTGACGGTGCTCTTGAGCTCGAGGATCTCGCCCCGGGCATCCACGGTGATCTTCTGGGACAGGTCGCCCTGGGCGACGGCGGTGGTCACTTGGGCGATGTTGCGTACTTGGGTAGTCAGGTTCGCCGCCATCGAGTTGACGTTGTCGGTCAGGTCCCGCCAGACCCCGGAGACGCCGCGCACCTCGGCCTGGCCGCCGAGTTTGCCTTCCGAACCCACCTCGCGGGCAACCCGGGTCACTTCGTCGGCGAACGAGGACAGCTGGTCGACCATGCGGTTGACAGTGGTGCCGATCCGTTGAAATTCGCCCTTGACGGGCTGGCCGGCGATTTCCAGGGCCATGTGCTGGGATAGGTCGCCCTCGGCCACGGCGGCGATGACCCTGGCCACCTCGGTCGTGGGGCGCACGAGATCGTCGATCAGGTTATTGATGGTGGTCGCGGATGCCGCCCAGTCCCCGCGATCGGCCCCGAGCCGGATGCGCTCGGACATTCGTCCCTCACGGCCGATCACGTCCGAGACACGGCGGAATTCCGCCTCACGCCGTTGTTGGCGATCGATGAGCTCGTTGAGCTGTTCGGCAAGCTGACCGATGGGACCCTCGCGCCCCGGCAACCGCACGGAAAAATCGCCGTCCCGGAAGGCCCGGACCGCGTTCTGCACGGCGGTCAGGTCGGCGATCGGCACGCTCACCATGCGCGCGGGAGCGCGGCGGCTTCGTCCGGGGGTCTCGACGCTCACGTGCTTCTCCTTGGCCAGTGGGGGGCAGCCGCCGCTGCTCACGACGCGGCGATAGATGCGTTTTGCGGCATCCGTATCCTGACGCGCCAGGATGTCCCCTGTGCAGCGGATCGCCGATCTCGTCGGAGACGAACGTGCGCCGGGCCTCGCGCGGCGCTTCGTCCTCGCCGTCCTCGCGGACGCCGGGCTCGGCGAACTGGCCGAAATCGCCGCCCTGCTGGTCACCGAATTGGCGACAAACGCGGTGGTGCACGGCGGAAGCGACCTGCAGGTCGAGGTGACCCGGGACGGGGCGCAGGTCACGATCGCGGTGCGGGACGCCGACACCGGCCCGGTCGTGACCGCACCCCAGCTCGCCCCGCTGGGCGAAGGTGGCCGGGGACTGATCTTGGTCAATGCACTCGCCGAATAATGGGGGACCGTGCATAGCGTTGGGCGAAAGACGGTGTGGTTCACCCTGGCCGCCGGACCGGTCGAGGTCCAGGTGAGCGCCAACGGAGCGGCTGGACCCCCGCTGCCGGCTGTGGAGATCGAACGTAGGTTGGCCGCATTGGTCCTCGAGCCGCGGATGCGCCGGTCGCTGACCCCTGAGGAGCACCTCGGCGAGCTGGCATCCAGGGTGGCCGAAGCCACCGATTGCGACAGCGTCGAGATCTCGCTGGAGCTGGATCCAGTCCTCAAGCTGCGCCGGGGTGTAGCGGTCGAGCCCGCCGTGCGGCTCCCGGTCTGGCACGGCGAGCGCCAACTGGGCACCCTGGGTCTGCATAGGTCCGACCAGATGGGCCCGGTCGACCTGGAGACGCTCGCCTTCTGGCGGGTGGCAGCCTCCCTGGTCGGAATGGTGGCAGCCGAGGCTGGCCTGCTGGAACTCGGCCGGCGCCGCGAGGACCGTCTTGATCTGTTGGCCGAGGCGACCGAACTGCTCGCCGGCTCCCTCGATGTCAGCCTCACCTTGGCGCTGGTGGCCCAGATCGTCGTTCCCCGCATCGCGGAGTGGTGCGCCGTCTATGAGGTCGATGAGCGCGGGCGTACCCGGCGGGTCGCTATCCACCACATCCGGGAGAGCGAGCTGGATGCGTTAGGCGCGTTGCTGGACGACGACCCGGAGCTGCGGTCGGTTGTCGCCGCCGCCGCGAACGGGCCTGGCGTGCACCGCCCACCCGCAACGGTGCTGGTCGCTGGACACCGGACGCACGTGGCGGCGCTTGCGCTCAATGCCAGGTCGAGGACCCTGGGGGTGCTACTACTCGGCCGGGCTGACCCGCTGGTCGCGATGGACTTGATGACCGCCGAGGATCTCACCCGGCGTGCTGCGCTGGCGGTCGACAACGCTCGGCTGTACGCCACGCAGGCCGATACTGCCACCTCCCTGCAACGCTCCCTGCTGGCGGCGGACCTGCCGACGCCGGCCGGTTGGCAGCTCGCCGCCCGTTACCACTCTGCGTCGCCTGGCCTTGCCGTCGGCGGCGACTTCTACGACGCGTTTGAACTGCCGGACGGCTCCACCGTCATCGCGCTGGGGGATGTCTGCGGAAAGGGGGCCCAGGCGGCCGCCATCACCGGTGTCGCTCGGGACGTGCTCAGGTTGCTGCTCACCGAGGGTTACGCCCTGCCCGACGCCCTGCGCAGACTCAATACCGTGTTGCGCGACCGGCCGGCGGGGGCCCGTTTTTGCACCGTGGCGCTATGTCGGCTGGTTCGGACCGGCGCCGGTGCCGAGGCGGAGGTGTGCCTGGCCGGCCACCCGGAACCGGTCCATGTCTCGGTCGAAGGAGCGCGCCTCATCGGTCACCCCGGCAGCCTCATCGGGGTACTGGACGACGAGGATCTGTGCCTACCGACCGCCACCGTGGCGCTCGCACCTGGCGATCTGCTGGTGCTCTACACCGACGGGGTCACCGAGCGACGTGAGGGTGAACGCATGTTCGGCCAGCACGGGTTGCTGGCCACCCTGGGCGGCGCCTACCGGGACACCGCGGCACAGGCGGCCCTCCGGCTTGAGGCCGCCGCGGAGGACTTCGTCGACACCCCGCTGCGCGATGACCTCGCCATCGTCGTGGCCCGCATCCACGTTCCCGGCTGATGAGCCGGCGCCATCGTCCGAGTGGTGCGGTCTTGTGCGCCGCGCTGCTGGGAATGTCCGTCCTCCCGGCATCCGCAGCGGCGGCATCGCCGAGCACGTTCGCCCAGCCGCGGCCGCCGACTCCGCAACAATGTCTCGCCGCCTCGGGTGGCCGCTGCCTCACCCCGGCCGCCCTGCGCGCCGCCTATGGCTTGCCCCCTCTCGGGGCACCCGGCCCCACCGGAAAGGGCGTGACGGTCGGGGTGGTCGTCTCCTTTGGGTCACCCACCATCGCCGCTGACCTCGCCGTGTACGACCGGCAATACGCCCTGCCCGCCCTGGATCTGCAGATCGTCTCCCCCGCCGGAAAGCCCCCCCCGTTTGACTCCCACGATCATGATCGACTGGGTTGGGCCGGCGAGACCACCCTGGATGTGGAGATGATCCACGCGATCGCGCCGGGAGCGAGGATCTTGTTGATCACCACCCCGGTCAGCGAAACCGAAGGCCTGCAAGGCTTCCCGGAGATCATCCGCAGCGAGAACGCGGTGCTGGGAAGTGTCGACGTGCTCAGTCAATCGTTTGCCGCGACCGAGCCCACCTTCGACTCGGCCGATCAAATTCGGCAACTGTCTCGGCAGATCTACCCGCGGGCAAAGGCAGTCGGGGTGACCGTGGTCTCCGCTTCCGGTGACAACGGCCCGGTCGATGCCACCAACGATGGGCAGACACTGTTCGCGCGGGCGGTGACCGACTGGCCGGCCAGCGACCCGCTGGTGACCGCCGTCGGCGGAACGCGCGTGCAGGTGGGCGCCGACGGCCGGCGCATCGCCCCGGACTCTGCCTGGGGGGGCCGCGCGGGCGCTGGAGCGGGCGGCGGCGGCCGCAGCGAGGTCTTTGGCAGGCCGGGCTTCCAGGACGCGGTAGCGGCCGTAGTCGGTCCCCACCGTGGCGTTCCGGACGTGGCACTCGACGCGGCAGTCGCCGGCGGATTGATCATTTACGGCTCTTACAGCGGCGGCGGCTGGACGGTGGGTGGCGGTACCAGCCAGGCAACGCCGCTGCTTTCCGGTGTGGTCGCCATCGCCGACGAGAAGGCGGGCGCCCGACTGGGATATCTCAACGACGTGCTCTACCGGCTGGGCGCGGCCGGGGGCATCCGGGACATCACCGCCGGGAGCAACGATCTGGTGGACGCAGCTGGGCACCGCAACCCGGTGCCCGGATACGGCGCCACGCCGGGATATGACCTGGCGACCGGCTTGGGCAGCATCGACGCTTCCCGTTTCGTGCCGGCACTGGTCGCGGCCCGGCGCGGACACACTCTGCCGCTGGCCGGTGCCGCCGGACCCCCAGACCCAGGTGCGAGGGGGACGGCATCGCCGCCCGCCGGTCCGGTTGGACCCGGTCCCGGTCCGGGATCGGCGCCCCACCAGCGAGTGCTCTCCCGGTCGGCGGGCCACGGCCTCGCGCTGCCGGTGCTCGGTGCGGGAGCAGCAGTCGCGTTCCTGGTGGCGGGAGTGCTGGGGATCCGCACGATGATCTTGCGTCGGCGCAGACGATCAGGAGCCATGCGGTAGTGTTGCCCCCCGCAACCCGCGCCCCCTTAGCTCAGTCGGCAGAGCGTCTCCATGGTAAGGAGAAGGTCTACGGTTCGATTCCGTAAGGGGGCTCGTGCGACCAAGGACCGGCAGGGCTGGTCCATCCCGGCGGTGTAGCTCAGTCTGGCAGAGCAAGCGGCTCATAATCGCTGTGTCGCCGGTTCAAGTCCGGCCACCGCTACACTGTTGTGGATCATTGTTGTGCGCCGGCCGCGGCGCACCCCGAGGGAAGCGAGTGGGCCCGCATGGCCGCCACCGATGTCCGACCGAAGATCACTATGGCCTGCGTGGGGTGTAAGAACCGCAACTACATCACCAAGAAGAACCGGCGAAACGACCCCGACCGGATCGAGCTGAAGAAGTTCTGTCCGACCTGCCGCACGCACACCGCGCACCGCGAAACCCGCTAGGGACCCGGGTGCCGATCAATCGCGAGTTCATCGGGCGCGAGTATCCGGCTTCGGAGGTCTACGAGGTCGGTCGGGAAAAGATTCGGGACTTCGCGGTCGCGATCGGTGACCTGAACCCGCTCTACGTGGATGTTGACGCTGCGAAGGGCGCCGGCTATCCCGACGTGATCGCTCCACCCACCTTCCTCACCGTCTTGGGCTTTCGTTTTGCCATGGATGGTCCCATTGTCGATCCGGGTCTGGGGTTGAACTACGCGCTCGTGGTGCACGGGGAGCAACGCTTCCTCGCTCACCGCCCAGTGCAAGCCGGTGATCGCCTGGTGAGCACCAGCATCATCGACGACATCAAAGACGCGGGGCGCAACGAGCTCATGGTCACCAGAACCGAGGTCAGCACCGAGACCGGCGAGCAGGTCGCCACGATCTACTCCACTGTCGTCAGCCGGGGGACCGCAACAGGAGGGAAGGCCTGATGGCACGTAAGTCCTTCGCCGAAGTCAGCGTGGGGGAGGTCCTTCCCGAGCGGGTTTTCCCGGTGCAACGGGTCAATCTCATTCAATACGCGGGCGCCTCTGGCGACGCCAATATCATTCATTGGAACGAGCGTATCGCGACGGCAGTCGGCCTGCCGAACGTCATCGCGCACGGGATGTTCACCATGGCGCAGACCGGTCGGATGGTCACTGACTGGGTGGGCGATCCAGGCGCCGTACTGGAATACGGGGTGCGTTTCTCCCGCCCGGTCGTGGTACCCGATGACGACAAGGGGGCCACGCTGACGGTCGCCGCTACGGTGGAGGCGATCGACGAGCACGACAAGACGGCGACCTTGAATATCACCGCTAGCGTTGAGGGGGACAAGGTGCTGTCCGGGGCACGAGCGGTGGTTCGCCTCGGTTGAGCGCCGGGCTACCTGGCCTCGGCCAGCAGCGATGACAACCGGTTGAGGCCCTCGAGGAGGTCCTCATCTCCCATGGCGTAGGAAAGCCGGAAAAAGCCGGGGGTTCCGAACGCCTCCCCGGGGACGACGGCGACCCCTGCCTGGTCGAGAACCACCTCGGCAAGCTGCGCGGAAGTGTGCGATGTCTGCCCGCGCACCGATCGGCCGAGGATTTCCTGGACCGACGGGTAGCAGTAGAAGGCGCCATGGGGCTCCGGGCAGCTCACCCCCGGGATGTCGGCCAGCATCCGGTGCATCAGCCGGCGACGCCGGTCGAACGCCTCGCGCATCTGGCCAACCGCTTGCAGGTCACCACCGACCGCGGCCAGCGCCGCTGCTTGCGCCACGTTCGACACGTTGGAGGTCGTGTGGGATTGCAGGTTGATGGCGGCCTTGACCACGTCAGCTGGCCCGGCGAGCCAGCCAACCCGCCAACCCGTCATCGCGTAGGTCTTGGCCACCCCGTTGACCACCACGCAACGCTCGGCCAGCGCGGGAACCTGCACCGGCATCGACGAAAACTCGGCGTCGCCGTAGACCAGGTGCTCATAGATCTCGTCGGTGAGGACCCACATGTCGTTGTCCACGGCCCACTGGCCGATCGCGCCTACCTCCTCGGGGGAGTACACGGCGCCGGTGGGGTTGGACGGGGAGCAGAACAGCAGCACCTTGGTGCGCGCCGTGCACGCTGCCTCGAGCTGCGAGGTGGTGACCCGATAGCCCCGTTCGGGGGTGCTGAGCACCGGGACGCTGACGCCCCCGGCGAGCGCGATCGCCTCGGGATATGTGGTCCAGTAGGGCGCCGGTAGCAGAACCTCGTCGCCTGGGTCGAGCAGGGTGGCGAACGCCTGATGGACGGCGTGTTTGCCGCCGTTGGTGACCAGCACCTGATTGGCGCCCAGGTGCAGCCCGGAGTCCCGAGCGGTCTTCGCCGCGATGGCGGCTCGCAGTTCGGGCAGGCCGGCTGCGGGGGTGTAGTGGTGCATCTTTGGGTCCCGACAGGCCACCTCCGCTGCGGCCACGATGTGCGCGGGAGTGGGGAAGTCCGGTTCGCCGGCGCCGAATCCGATGACATCCCGGCCGGCCGCCTTCAGCGCCTTGGCCTTGGCGTCGACGGCGAGGGTCGCCGACTCGGCGATGGCGCCTACCCGCCCCGATAGACGGCGGGCACCTCGGTTCGGTGCACCCTGGGCGCCCCTTGCTGCGTGGGTGGCACTCATGCCCCGATCGTCGCACGTCCCCCGGGGTACACTCATGGCTCCGGGTCGCTTCGGCCCTGTCTCGGCGCGTCCGGCGCCGAAGGGGCGTGGCTCAACTGGTAGAGCACCGGTCTCCAAAACCGGCGGTTGGGGGTTCGAGTCCCTCCGCCCCTGCACGACCAGCACTGCGGCTCGTACCAGCCGATCCGAATCCGGATCCCGCACCCGGGGTCCGCGAACAGAACTGACGAGGGGACAGGCGATGGCCGCCGAGATGCAGCCGGGTTCGGTCGGCGCCCAGGAGCCACCGGCGCCGAAACCCGCGCCGCTCGCCGCTGGCGGCAGGCGCGGAGGAGGGCCACGCAAACCGGGCCCCGCGCGGCGCACCCAGCTCTATTACCGGGAGACCGTGAGTGAACTGCGCAAGGTCATTTACCCGACCCGCAGCGAGCTGGTCACCTACACCACTGTCGTGCTCGTTTTCGTCTCGTTCATGGTGGCCGCCACCTTCGGGCTGGATCTGGTGTTCGCCAAGCTCGATCTGCTGCTGTTCGGCAAATAACTACCAGCCCCACGTAACCCCCCCCGACGTAACGAGGTATCCGTCCCGTGTCCGAGTCTGACCATCGCGCCGTCGCCGACGGCGAGTCCCCGCTGACCGCACCGCATGAGGGCGCCTCCCACGCCGACCCTGAGATGAGCGCGGCCGAAGGCGCCGTCACCCCGGGCCGGACTGTGCAAAGCGCGCCGTCGGGCGGTGCCGTCGACGAGCAGGACACACCACAGCTCGCGCCGGACACCGCCACCGAGCAGGTGCTGACCGAGGCCGATCGCCCGACAGAGGCGAGCCAGGAAGCAGAGGTCGACGCGAGCGTCGATGAGGCGGCCGAGCATTCCGAACAGCTCGACCCCATCGCCGAGATGCAGGCCGTGCTGGCCGCGCAACCCGGCGACTGGTACGTCGTGCACACCTACGCCGGCTATGAGAACCGAGTAAAGGCCAACATCGAACAGCGACGTAACTCGCTGAACATGGAGGACTACATCTTCGCGATCGAGGTCCCCACCGAAACTGTGGCGGTGATCAAAAATGGTAAGCGGCAGCAAGTCGAGCAGAAGAAATTTCCCGGCTATGTCTACCTGCGGATGGACCTCACCGACGAGTCCTGGTCGGTGGTGCGTAACACCCCGAACGTCACTGGTTTCGTGGGGCTGACCAACCGCCCCAGTCCCCTGTCTTTGGCCGAGGTTGCCTCCGTGCTCGCCCAGCCGGGGGAGCCCAAGAAGGCGGCGAGTGGCAGCGGCGACGGTGCCGATGGAAGGGCGGTTCCCCGAGTGGTCGATTTCGAGATTGGCGAATCCGTCACGGTCATGGACGGCCCGTTCGCGACACTTCCGGCGTCGATCTCGGAAATCAATGCTGACGCTCAGCGGTTGAAAGTTCTCGTTTCGATCTTCGGCCGGGAAACGCCCGTTGAGCTTCAGTTCTCCCAGGTCGCCAAGATCTGATCGACGTTTCACCTACCACCAGCCCGTTCGACAGGAAGACGTACATGCCTCCGAAGAAGAAGCTCACGGCGGTCATCAAGCTGCAGATTAAGGCCGGGGTCGCGACACCGGCACCCCCGGTGGGTCCAGCCCTTGGCCAGCACGGCGTGAACATCATGGAGTTCTGCAAGCAGTACAACGCCGCCACCGAGGGCCAGCGTGGTTCGGTGGTCCCGGTCGAGATCAGCGTTTTCGAGGACCGGTCGTTCACCTTCGTCACGAAGACTCCCCCCGCCGCCCGTCTGATCTTGAAGGCCGCCGGTCTGGACAAGGGAAGTGCGGTGCCGCACACCACGAAGGTGGGCAGCGTCAGTCGCGCGCAGGTGCGCGAGATCGCCCAGACCAAGTTGCCGGACCTGAACGCCATAGACCTGGATGCGGCCGAGAAGATCGTGGCCGGCACCGCCCGATCCATGGGCGTCACCGTCACCGAGTGAGGCGTCAGCTCCACCGGGGCATGCGCAAAAGCAAGGCAGCGAGCGGATCGTCCGCCCGCCTGTGGGAGGACCAGCACGGTCCGCCTGACCACGGAAGAAGGTAGCTCCCTATGAAGCGCAGCAAGGCTTACCGCGCGGCCGCGGAGAAGATCGATCCGCTGCTCGCCTACGCCCCCCTCGACGCGGTCCGATTGGCCAAGCAGACCTCGACCACGAAGTGGGACGCGACCGTCGAGGTTGCCCTCCGGTTAGGTGTCGACCCCCGCAAGGCGGATCAGATGGTCCGAGGCACGGTCAGCCTGCCGCACGGGACGGGCAAGACCGTCCGGGTCATCGTGTTCGCGGCGGGGGAGAAGGCCGCCGAGGCGCAAGCGGCTGGAGCCGACGCCGTGGGTTCCGACGACCTCATCGAACGGATCCAGGGCGGGTTCCTGGATTTCGACGCCGCGGTCGCGACCCCCGATCAGATGAGCAAGGTGGGTCGGATCGCCCGCGTGCTCGGCCCCCGGGGTCTGATGCCCAACCCGAAGACCGGAACGGTCACCAACGACGTGCAGAAGGCCGTGACCGACATCAGGGGCGGCAAGATTAACTTTCGGGTCGACAAGCAGGCGAACCTGCACTTCATCATCGGCAAGGCATCGTTCAGCGAGCAGCAACTGGTGGAAAATTACGCGACGGCGCTGGACGAGGTGCTCCGGGCCAAGCCGTCGGCCGCCAAGGGTCGCTACCTGCGCAAGGTGACCGTGGCCACCACGATGGGCCCCGGCATCCCGGTGGATCCAAACCGGACACGGGGCCTGCTGGAGGCAGACTCCGGGCGCCCATGAGCCCCCTGCGGCTTGTACTGGCCGGCCCTGCTCACCTTGTGGGGTAACATTCTTCCTGATACCAGTACCGAAGACCGCCGGTCGCTCCCTGGGAGCCGAAGGCCCGTCGTGGAGACGGTCGACCCGCGCAGGTGCCGTGGTGCGTGTCGGGTCGATGGGCCCACCCCGCCGCCGGCGCACCGGCGCCGGGACGAACCCCTCCTGCGGGCCCGGAACACCGGCCCACTGCTCGAAGGAGGCCCGTGCCCGCGACTCGCATTCAGTACAACAAGTCCGCCGCGGTGGCCGAGATCGCGGATTCGTTCCGCAACTCCGCAGCCGCCCTGCTGACCGAATATCGTGGCCTGTCCGTGGGGGAGATCACCGCCCTGCGGCGCGCCCTAGGCGCCGGTACGCAGTACGCGGTGGTCAAGAACACGCTCACCAAAATCGCCGCGTCCCAGGCGGGAGTTGACGGTGTGGAAGCGCTGCTCGCCGGCCCCACGGCCATCGCGTTCGTGGAAGGCGATCCGGTGGAGGCGGCCAAGGGCCTCCGCGATTTCGCCCGCACCCACCCGCTGCTCGTGATCAAGGGTGGTGTTCTCGACGGGCGCCCGCTCTCGGCCGTCGAGATCAACCGGCTCGCCGACCTCGAATCGCGTGAAGTGCTCCTGGCCAAGCTGGCGGGGGCCATGAAGGGGTCGCTTTCCCAGGCGGTGGGGTTGTTCGCCGCCCCGCTGACCCAGGTGGCGCGACTTGCGGTGGCCTTGCGGGACGTCAAGGCGGCTGCCGAGCCGCACCCATCCGAGCCCGCCCCCCAGACCGGCGCGGATCCTTCCACCGAGGCCGCTCCCGCGCCGGGCGACCCACCCACCGAAGGCGGCAGCTCCGAGACCGCACCAGGGCAGGAGCCGGCTGAGCCGGCCGCTGCTACGCCTGACGCCTGAATTTGCTCGCCGCAGCAACCCAACGACGCACGTCCCGACGGAAGGAAGCACCAGATCATGGCCAAGCTCAGCACCGACCAGCTCCTCGACGCGTTCAAGGAAATGACGCTTCTTGAACTGTCGGAGTTCGTGAAGCAGTTCGAGGAGACTTTTGGCGTGACCGCGGCTGCCCCGGTGGCCGCGGCGGCTGCGCCGGCGGGCGGCGGTGGCGCCGCTGCCGCCGAGGTCGAGGAGCAGGAGGAGTTCGACGTCGTCCTGGAGGCCGCCGGCGACAAGAAGATCCAGGTGATCAAGGAGGTGCGGACCCTGACCAGCCTCGGGCTGAAGGAGGCCAAGGACCTCGTCGACGCCGCGCCCAAGGCCGTGCTGGAAAAGGTTACCAAGGAGGCTGCCGAAAAGGCGAAGACCGTCCTGGAGGGCGCCGGGGCCAAGGTCAGCGTGAAGTAGATCGCCTCTGTTGACCTACGAAGCGCCCGTCGCCCCTCGCGGGGGCCGACGGGCGCTTCGCGTTGGGGGGCGATCCGGCACCGACGCCTCGATCTACCGGAATGTTGGTCCCGCGGACGTGACCTGAAGCACACTTCGTCGTTGAACCGATGGTGACGAGATTATGTCCAGGGCGGGTCGAGACGTAGCCAGCGGGGCGACGGGGTGGTCTGCACCTCACTAGGCCGGATGCTGCATACCCGACCCACCCATATCCCGTAGTGTGTGCTTTTCGTCACAGTTGGGCCTTCACCGCGCCAGAAAGGACCGTTCGTGGGCGTCGAGATCAGGGTGGAAGGCCTGACCAAGCGTTTCGGGCGCCAGGTCATCTGGGAGGACGTGACCCTCACCCTGCCGAAGGCGGAGATCAGCGTTCTCCTCGGCCCATCCGGGACCGGCAAGTCAGTGTTCCTCAAGTGCCTGATCGGCCTGCTGAAGCCCAACGCTGGCTCGATCTTCATCGACGGCACCGACATCACCCGGGTGAAGGAAGGCCAGCTCTACGACATCCGAAAGCTGTTCGGGGTGTTGTTCCAAGACGGCGCGCTGTTCGGGTCACAGGACCTCTACGACAACATCGCCTTCCCGCTGCGCGAGCACACGAAAAAGCGCGAGGGGGAGATCAAGAAGATCGTCATGGAGAAAATTGAGATGGTGGGCCTGGTCGGGGCCGAGAACAAGCTTCCCGGGGAGATCTCCGGCGGGATGCGCAAGCGTGCCGGGCTCGCCCGTGCCCTAGTGCTGGACCCGCAAATCATCTTGTGCGACGAGCCCGACTCCGGGCTGGATCCGGTTCGCACGGCCTACCTCAACCAGCTAATTGTCGATCTCAACACCCAGATCGAGGCGACGTTCCTGATCGTCACGCACGACATCAACACCGCCCGGTCCCTCCCGGACAACATCGGGCTGCTCTACCGACGCCATCTGGCGATGTTCGGCCCGCGGTTGAAGTTGCTCACCAGCCCCGAGCCGGTGGTACGTCAGTTCCTGAACGGGCAGCGTGAAGGGCCGATCGGCATGGCCGAGGAGAAGGATGCGGCGGCGCTTGCCGCAGAGGCCGACTCGGACGTCAAATCGGCAGGGCTCCCTCCGCTGCAGCCGCAGCTGGTACCGAGCAATGGGGAGCCCCGCCCCACCCAGCTCGGTCCCCTGCTCACCAAGTCGGCGCCGGTCGAGGATGTCCGCGATCTGCTGAAGAAGATGGCGGCCGGCCAGTCTGATGGCGACGGCTTTTTCGCCACCGACGAGCATGGTGAAGTCATCGGTCGTGACCGGCTCTCGCTGATCGTGAGCGGACCGGGGTCGGCGGAGCAGGGCGGCGGCAAGGACGGCAACGCCCAGGGCGGTAAGGACGGCGACGCCCAGGGCGGTAAGGACGGCGACGCCCAGGGCGGTAGGGACGGCAACGCTCAGCGCGGGGTGCACCTGGGCGGCCGGGAGCAGAGCCCGGAGGAGGGCGACGCCGGTCTCGACGTGATGGCCGACGATGCCGGCGCCAATGGCGAAGAGGATGATCCGGCGCTGGTGACTGCGGCCCACCCGGGTGGCGGCCGCCCGACCCCATTCGGATCGCGCCGCGGTCTGAGCGCGCGCCCGTTTCGGGGGCGTGGCAATACGGCGCCGACGGCCGAGGAACCCTCGGGCCGGGGGCGCCATGCCGTGCACCCCGATGCCGCTCCGGACAGTGAGAGGGACTAGGTGAGCAGCCAAGGCCTCCGCGATGTGTCTCGGTGGCGGCCGTGAGCGCATTCCCGCTGGGCGCATTCCGCCAGACGGGTAGCTTTTTCGCGCTGTCGCTTGACACCGCGCGAGCCAGCTTTCGCCGTCCCTTCCAGGCGGCGGAATTCTTGCAGCAGGCCTGGTTCATCGCCAGCGTCACGATCGTGCCGACGATGCTGGTGTCGGTGCCGTTCGGAGCGGTCATCGCGTTGCAGCTCGGGAACCTGTCGCGTCAGGTCGGCGCGCAGTCCTTCACCGGGGCGGCGGCGGTCCTTGCGATCGTGCGCGAAGCCGGGCCCATCGTCACCGCGCTGCTGATCGCGGGGGCCGGCGGCTCGGCGATCTGTGCGGATCTCGGCGCCAGGACGATCCGTGAGGAGATCGACGCCATGGAGGTGCTCGGCATCTCCCCGATCCAACGCCTGGTGGTCCCGCGCGTGCTGGCGTGCATGTTCGTTGCGGTCCTGCTCAACGGGCTGGTCAGCGTCGTCGGGGTGATGGGCGGCTACTTCTTCAACGTGATCTTGCAGCACGGCACTCCGGGTGCCTACTTGGCGTCCTTCACCGCGTTGGCGCAGGTGCAGGACATTTACGCCGGGGAATTCAAGGCGCTCATATTCGGCCTCATCGCCGGCCTAGTCGCTGCCTACCGCGGCCTCAACCCGAAAGGCGGACCCAAGGGCGTCGGCGACGCCGTCAACCAGTCCGTGATCATCACGTTCTTGCTGCTGTTCCTGACCAACACGGTCATTACGACGATCTACTTCCAACTCGTTCCCCCGAAGGCGGTCTGATGGCCTTCGTCGAGACCTTGCCCAGGCCGATCCGGGCACCCATCCGCGCCGGGGCAAATGTCATTGGTCGCGGCGGAGCAAGCCTGGATCGCCTGGGAGATCAACTCTCCTTCTATGCGCGGGCACTTGGTTGGCTGTACAAGACCGTGCTGCGCTACAAGAAGGAAGTTCTGCGGCTGATCGCAGAGGTGAGCCTGGGGAGCGGCTCACTGGCGGTCATCGGGGGAACGGTGGGCGTGATCGCCTTCCTCACGTTCTTCACCGGGGCGGAGGTCGGGCTCGAGGGCTACCAGGGCCTGGACCAAATCGGCATCGCCCGGTTCGCCGGTTTCATCTCCGCCTACTTCAACACCCGTGAAATCTCCCCGATCGTGGCCGGCCTGGCCTTGTCGGCCACCGTCGGCTCAGGTTTCACCGCGACCCTCGGTGCCATGCGCGTCAACGAGGAAATAGACGCCCTTGAGGTGATGGGCATCCCCAGCATCCCGTATCTGGTGACGACCCGGATCGTTGCCGGCATGGTCGCAGTCGTACCGCTGTACGTGGTGGGTCTGCTCTCGAGCTATTTCGCGACACGGTTCATCGTGACAAACTTCTATAATCAATCGGTGGGCACCTACGACGCGGCCTTCCACTCATTTCTGCCGCCGCAGGACGTGATCTACAGCTTTTTCAAGGTGCTGATCTTCGCGATTGTCATCGTGCTGATCCACTGCTATTACGGCTACAACGCGGCGGGCGGCCCGGCTGGAGTGGGCGTCGCGGTGGGGCGCGCCGTCCGGACCGCCATTGTCGCCATCAACGTGATCGACTTCTTCCTGTCGTTGGCCATCTGGGGCGCCAGCGCGACCGTCCGGATCGCGGGGTAGCGCCGTGCTCAAGCGACTGCGCAAACGCGTGCTGGGTGTGCTGTTCCTGGCGGTGGTCGGGAGCCTCCTGGCACTCTCGGTCGCCGTCTACAACAAGACCTTCACCTCAAGCGTGAACGTAAAGTTGGAGGCCGGCCGGATCGGGCATCAGCTCGTCGTGCCGGCCGACGTCAAGCTGCGCGGAATTATCGTCGGTGAGGTGCGGTCGACGCATTCCGACGGTGCTAACGCCACCCTGGACCTGGCCCTGCAGCCGGACAAGGCAAAGCAAATCCCGTCCAATGTGGTGGCCCGAATCTTGCCGAAGACGCTGTTCGGGGAAAAGTTCGTGGACCTGATCCTGCCGAGCGCGCCGGCCCCGACGCACTTCGGTCAGGCTGGGATAAAGAACGTGATCAATCTCGATCATTCATCGACGGCGATCGAGGCCGAACAGGTCTTCAACGATCTGGTTCCCCTCCTGCAGACCCTTCAGCCCGTCGAGTTGAACATGACATTGTCCAATCTGGCCCAGGCGCTGCGTGGACGGGGCAACAAGCTCGGCGACAATCTGGCCCGAACGGACACCTACTTCGCCGCGCTCAACCCTGATTTGAAGAACATCGAATTCGACATTTCTGGCCTCGCCGACCTGGCCACCAACCTCAACGCCGCAACGCCGGACCTGCTGGCGACGGCCCGCCAATTCGCCGTAAACTCCCGCACGCTGGTGCAGAAGAGCGATGTGTTCACCCAATTCCTGGTGGACACCCGGAGCTTCGCTGGTACGACGACCACCTTCCTTAACCAAAATGAGCGGAACCTGGTGCAGTTGGCTCAGATCTCGGTGCCGCAGCTGGCGCTGCTGGCGCAGTACTCGCCGGAATTCCCGTGCCTGCTGCAGGGCCTGACCAAGATCGAGCCGGTGCTGGGCAGAACCTTGGTCCCGCTGGCCGGTCAAAGCCCTGGCCTGCACATCGACCTGCAGGTGATCAACCAGCCCAACGGATACACCTACCCGAAGGACAAGCCGGACTACACCCTGAACCGCAACGCGTCCTTCGCCGGCCCACGTTGCTACGGGCTGCCCGGCGCCCCTGACAAGGCGGTGGGTTCCACGCCACCGGTCAACAGCGGCGGGAACCCTCCCGCCGGTCAGGTATCTGCGCAGAGCAACAGCCCGGCGGTGCAATTGGCCACGATCCTCGCGGCCCCAGAGTTGGGTGTCGCCGGCAGCGATGTGCCCGACATCGCGACGATCCTGTCCGCGCCCCAACTGGCCGGGATGGCGGTCACGGTCCGATGAACACCGGCACCGTCAAGGCCTTCGTGTACCTGGTGATCTTCGGGATCATCACCAGCCTCCTGACCTACGTGCTCGCCGTCACCATCAAAAACGGCAGTGTGGGTTCGACGATTAGCTACCAGGCGCAGTTCAGGGACAGCACGGGGCTGCTCGTCGGTGACGACGTGCGTATCTCTGGAGTGCGAGTCGGGCAGGTCACCGGCGTCAAGCTGGTTACCGACCCCCGCGACAAGACCCACCGGGTCTCGCAGGCCAAATTCGGCCTGGACAAGACCATTCCCCTGCACCGCTCAGTGAAGGCCGTGCTGCGCTACCGGAACCTCGTAGGCCAGCGCTACCTCGACCTTCAAGAGACTCCCGGGTCAGATGCGGTGTACCGCAAGAATCAGATCATCGGGCTCGATCACACTCAGGATGCGCTGGACCTGACGACCCTGTTCGATGGTTTCCGTCCCCTGTTCACCGCACTCAGCCCGGCGGACACCAACAAGGTCGCCTACGAGGTGATCCGCACGCTGCAAGGCGAGGGCGGCACGATCAACAGCCTGCTGGCCAGCACCGCTTCGCTGTCCAGTTCCATCGCCCAGCAGGACGCGGCGATTGGTTCGCTGGTCAGCAACCTCACCAGTGTTCTGACCACTGTTGATGATCGCAGTGGGCAATTGCAGGATCTCATCATCCAACTTCAGCAGCTGGTCACTGGGCTGGCCGGGGACCGCGGAGCGATCGCCGCCTCGCTCGGTAACGTCAACCTGCTCACCGTGAGCACCACCAGATTGCTGCAGAACATCCGGCCCTCCTTGCCCACCGACCTTGCTCAACTCTCCGCGGTCACCAACACCCTGGCGACGACCTCGATCACGGTGAACGGGCATCGGGTCAACCAATTAGACGAGTTCCTGCAGCGTTTCCCCAGCAAGCTGAACTCGATCGTCCGCACCGCGACCTACGGCTCCTGGTTCAACTTCTACCTGTGCGACTCGGATGTGAAGCTCGGTATCAACGCAGACGTGCGACTGCACAATACGAACTCGGCCATCTGCGGGACGGGTAACGGCTGATGACCCAGTTCCGCGAACGCAATCCGGTCCCGATCGCCCTCGTCGGGATCGTCGGCCTCGTTGCGTTGATCTTGCTGGCGTTCAACGCCGGCAACTTGGCCGTGCTCGGCGGCGGCGGTCCCACCTTCCACGCAGACTTCGTGGAAGCCAGCGATGTCAAGGCGAACTCTGACGTGCGGATCGCCGGCATCAAGATCGGTCACGTCACCTCGATCGGCATCCAGGCAGACCACGTACGGATCGGAATGCAGCTCGATCCCGGTACCAAGATTGGGAACCAGACGCGGGCCGACATTCGCATCAAGACACTGCTCGGGCAGATGTACGTCGCGTTGACCCCGGACGGGGCCCAAAACCTCAACACCCGCCAGGACATCCCGCTCAGCCGTACCTCAACGCCGCTGATCGTCACAGCGGCCTTCGAGGGGCTGGCCAGCAACGTGCAGTCCATCGACGTCACCCAGCTGCAGACCTCGTTCAACACTCTCGCGGCCACGTTCAAGGACACCCCCGCGAACGTCGGCAGGTCGCTGGCTGGGCTGGCCGCGCTCAGCCGCACCATTTCCTCGCGGGATGCGCAACTGCAGCAGCTGTTGGACCGCTCCCGGAACGTCAGCGCGACCCTTGCCTCCCGCAACACCGAGATCAACAAGCTGATCTACGACGGCGACACGGTGCTTAACTTGGTTCAGCAGCAGCGCGACGTCATCCACGCCCTTTTGATCAATACTTCGGAGCTGGCGCGCCAGATCAGCGCGTTGGTAGCGGAGAACACCGCGCAGTTGCAGCCGGCGCTGCGCAACCTCAAGGGAACAACCGACATCCTCACCAAGGACCAGAAACAGCTTGATCAGGGCATTCACCTGCTGGCGCCGTTCGTGCGCGACTTCACCAACACGCTGGGGAACGGGCGGTGGTTTGACACCTTCGTGCAGAACATCTCCGACCTGGCCACGCCCGGCTGTTTCACCTCCACCGTGGTCCTCAACGGCAGGTCGACCGCCCTTCCCTCCAGCGGTGGGCCCGGCGTGGGGAGCTGCTCGTGATCTCGCGCCTGGTGACCCGGATCGGCCGGCCGCTGTCGCTCCTGGTCGCCATCGCCCTGGTCGCCGCGCTTGGGCTCGTTGCCTACCGCGTTGTGGCCAGCGCGAGCACCAAGCAGCTCACCGCCTACTTCCCGCGGACGGTGGGCCTCTACAAGGGCTCTGCGGTGAAGGTCCTGGGCGTCGATGTCGGGCAGGTCACCCACATCACCCCGCAAGGCACCCGGGTGCGGGTCGATCTCGAATATGACGCAAGCCGCAAGTTGCCCCTCAACGTGGGCGTAGCGCTGGTGCCGCCCTCGATCGTTTCCGACCGGTATTTACAGCTGACGCCGGCCTACACCGGCGGCGCGCCCCTGAAGGACCACGCTGTCCTGCAGGAGGATCACACCGTGGTCCCCGTCGAGCTGGACGCGATCTTCGGCAGCCTGAACGATTTGAACGTCGCCCTCGGCCCCACCGGGGCCAACAAGAGTGGCGCGTTGACAAGGTTGGTGGACGTGGGCGCCGCAAACCTCAAGGGCAATGGCGCCGCCTTCAACCAGACGTTGCGGGGCTTCTCGCAGGCCATCACCGCCCTGTCCGATTCTAGGGGCGCGCTGTTCGGCACGATCACCGAGCTGCAAAAGTTCACCACCAACCTTGCCCAGAACGACGGGGGGGTCCGGAAGGTCAACAAGGACCTGGCGGCCGTCGCCGCCCAGCTGGCCGGTGAGCGCCAAGACCTCGGCGCTGCCTTTGCAAATCTGGCGACTGCCCTGGGTCAGGTGAACACCTTTGTCTCCTCCAACCGCACCCTGCTCAAGTCGGATGTCACCGCGCTGAAGCAGGTGACCGGTGGTTTGGTCAGTGAGCAGCAGGCGCTGAAAGAGGCGGTTGACCTTGCCCCGCTCGGTTTGCACAACCTGGCCGGTGCATTCGACGCGCAAGCCGACAATGGAAAGGGGGTGCTGCGCACCCGCACCAACGTTGACCCCAATTCGATTGCCTGCGCGTTGATCAAGAGCCTGGCCGGTCCGGCCGGCGCCGCGGTGAACTGCAACACGGTCCCCGGCGGTAGCAGCGGCGGAAACCCGCTCGGTGGGGTGCTCCCACCTGGCGCGCCGCCCCCGGGCGGTCTCGCCGGCATCCTTGGTGGCCTGCCCGGCCACACCCTTGGCGATGTGTTGAGGGGGGCGGCCAGATGAGCGCCCGGCGAACCCTGCTCGCTGTCGTTGCCGCCGCGACTCTCACGCTCACGTCCGGCTGCGGTTTCTCCGGGCTGTACGGGAAGAACCTGCCGGGCAGCGTCGGGGGCCCGCTGTCCAGCGTCAAGACCTACACCGTCACAGTGCTGTTCGACGATGTGCTCGACCTGGTGCCGCAATCCGCGGTGAGGGTCAACGACGTGACAGTAGGCACGGTCGAGAAGATCTCGCTGATGGCCGACCCGAGCACCAAGACGTTCAAAGCCAAGGTGATCTGCAAGGTCAGCAAGTCCGTTCAGCTGCCGCAGAACGCCACTGCCCTGCTCGAGGAAACCAGCCTGCTCGGGGAGAAGTTCATCGAGCTACAGTCGCCGCCGACCGCTTCGGTGGGTCAGCTCAAGGACGGTGCGGTGATCCGGGACGGATCCACCAGCGCCTACCCCGACGTGGAGCAGGTCTTCGGAGTCCTGGCGAGCGTGCTCAACGGTGGCGGCCTGGAGAAGCTGCAGACCATCAATGTGGAACTCACCGCGGCACTCTCCGGTCGGGAGAACAAGGTCCGCGACGTGCTGCGCCAGCTGGACACCTTCGTCGGGGGATTGGACACCCAGAAGAGCCAGATCACCCGTGCCATCCAGAGCCTGGACAAGCTGTCGATCGACCTCAACCGGAACACGGACAGCATCAAGATCGCGCTGCGGGATCTCGCCCCGGGCATCCACGTCCTGTCCGAGAACCGCAGCAACCTCGTCAAGCTCCTGCAGGGGCTTTCCGAGCTGGGCGTGGTATCCACCCGGGTCATCAACGAAAGCGTCGATGCGACCAAGACCGACCTCGCTTTGCTTGCGCCCATCCTGACTCGGCTCAACCAGGCGGGGGCGGCGCTCCCTGGCTCGCTCGAACTGCTGTTCGACTTCCCCTTCCCGCGTGATGTCACCAACGGCATCCCTGGGGACAACACCAACCTGACGGCGAGCGTCGACGGCAGCTCGGTCTGCAACGCCACCCAGCTTCAGCCGCTGTGCAAGCTGCTTGGCATCACCCCCGGCGGCCCGTTGCTGCCGCCGCTGCCCATCCCCACGGCATTGCCGACCGGTTTGCCCACCGTTTTGCCGACCGTTTTGCCGACCGTTTTGCCGACCGTTGTGCCGACCGTTTTGCCGACCGTTGTGCCGACCGTTGTGCCGACCGTGTTGCCCAGCGTTTTGTCGACCACGCCGAACCCGCTGTCTATCTCGCCTTCTGGGTTACCCCCCATACCTGGCGGCAACGGTGGTAACAGCGGATCAGGCGGCGGCCTGCTCGGGCCCTTGCTGGGGGGCACCAGATGATCTCCCGCACGGTCAAGGTTCAGTTGCTGATATTCGTGCTGATCTCCGTTCTCGGGATCATCTACGCGGGCTTTTCCTACGTCGGGATCCGCAGTGTCGGTCCGCTCCGGCTGCAAGCCGACCCGTACAAGGTTTCCGTACAGCTGCCCTCTTCTGGCGGGATCTTCCCCAACGCGTTGGTCACCGATCGCGGCTACACGGTCGGCAAGGTAGACGCGCTCCAGCTCGATGGTGACGGGGTCAAGGCAATCCTGGCCATCGATCACAACCGCAAGATCCCGGCCGACGTCACCGCGCAGGTCGCCAACCTCTCGGCGGTCGGTGAGCAGTACATCGATCTCACGCCGCAGTCGGACAGCGGCCCGTACCTGAAGAACGGAAGCGTGATCCCGCGTTCACGGGCGGCCGTACCGGTCGATGACGCGACGCTTCTGCTCAACCTGGACAAGCTGGTGAACAGCGTCGACCGGCAGAACCTGCAGACGGTGATCGCCGAGCTCGGGAAGTCTTTTGATCACACCGGTCCAGACCTTCAACGGCTGATCGACGAAGGCAACAACCTGTTGGTTTCCGCCCAGGCTGCGCTCCCGCAGACACTCACGTTAATCAACGACGGCCGGACGACGCTGCAGACCCAGCGTGACGTCAGCGGGGATCTGCGCAGCTTCTCCAGCAATCTGAACCTGCTTTCCCAGCAGTTCGTGGCCAGCGACCCGGACGTGCGAAGGCTCTTCGACAACGGCGTGGCCAGCGCCCAGACGCTGCAGGCAGCGATTTCGGAGAATTCTAGTGACCTGGGTGTGCTCGCCGGCAACCTGGTCACCCTCGGCCAGATCAACGTCGTCCGGCTGCCGGCGATCGAGCAGACCCTGATTCTCTACCCGTTGAACGTCGCCAACGGGTTCCTCGGGGCCCGCGATGGGGTTGCCCAGTTCGGCGCGGTCACCACCACCGCCCCCACCGACTGCACGTCTGGCTACCAATCGACCAAGCACAGATCCGAGCGCGCGGGCAACCCGGCCTACGGGCTCGGCGGCCCGGCGAACCTGAACACCCTGTGCCAGGCACCGGACCAGGCCGGCCAGGGCGCTGGCGCCTCCGAAGCCCGAGGCGCATATCTGGCCCCCCGACCCCCTGGGGACACCACCGCGACGCGGGGTGGTGCAGTAGGCACCACCGGCAGCAACAGCCAACCCAGTTACGCGTTCGCCGGTTATGACAGTCAGGGCCGGTTCAGCGGCCCCAACGGCAAGGCCTACTCCCTCGGCAACGCCGCGGCACAGTCCCAGGCCTTTGGCCCGACGTCTTGGCAGTACCTGCTGGCGGCCAACGCGGCGAACTGAGGGCGCCGCTGCGCGTCGGGGACGTGGCCCCGGCGTCGGCCGTTAGTGTCAGCGAACCGATCCCAGTGGTGCCACGCCCCGCCGGCCCACCCCCCCCGCACCTGGCCAGAGGAGGACTGCCGATGAGCGCGCGTACCGGTCGCATCCTCACCGTGGCGACCTCGGTGCTGCTGGTCATTGCCCTTGCGCTGGGTATCACCTGGGTTGCCCTCGAGCGCGGGGCCAGCGGCAAGGACAGGTCGGCCAGCGCACGAGAGCAGGCCTTGGCCGTGGCACGCCAGGTTGCGGTCAACATCAACTCCTACGACTACGACAAGCTGGGCGCCCAGTTCACCCGCGTGCAGGCAGAGCTGACCGGCAAGGCATTGGCCGATTTTGCCCAGAACAAGGACAACATCGCCAAGCAGCTCACCACCAATCAGGAGCACGCCTCAGCGCAGATCCTTGACGCGGCAACGGTTTCGGCCCGCCAGGATGAGGCGACCGAACTGATCGCGCTTGCCATCAGCTTCGTCACCCCCAGGGGCAGGGCCGGCCCCTCGACGAGTTACGCCCAGGTACACCTGGTTCGCAATCAGGGCCGTTGGGTCGTGGATGTGTTCCAGGCGGTGGCCTGATATGCCCGAATTGATATTATTCCCGACCCGGATCGCACGGGGAGCGCCGCGTGCCTGAGGACCGCACTCGACCGCCGTTTCGCCCCGGCGGTCGCCGCCCGATCCGCCTCGCCGGACACCGGCGGCGCGCCGACGAGGCGCCCGCCGGCACAGCGCCCCCGAGCGGTGAACCGGCCAGCCCCGGTGAGCAAGCTCGACCTGCCTCGGACCTGGACAACGCCCCAGCGGCTCACGAGAGCGCGGGGCCGGAACCGGACAACGCCCCAGCGGTTCACGAGAGCGCGGGGCCGGAACCGGACAACGCCCCAGCGGTTCACGAGAGCGCGGGGCCGGAACCGGTTGACGTCCCACCGGCAGGCGATGCTGCCTCGCCAGCGGAGGACGCCCGCGCCCCGGGCGCTCTTCCCGCAGCGGACCCGCTCCCCTCGGCAGACACCTTGCCCCCGGCCGACCCGGCAGACCCAGCCGCCGTCGCCGGCCGGCCAGCCGACCAGCGGCTCAGCGCGGCGCTGGAACCGGCGTCGGCGGGCTCCGGCCTTAGTTCACCGCCGCTCGCCGGGGAGCCATGGGCCGGGGCGCCCCCCGTTGCTGCTGAGCCCATCGCCACACCTGCCGCAGGGTCAATCGAAAAGGCGCCGGGCCATCCCGGCGCGAGCTACCCCCGGCTGCGCTGGACGCTGCTGGGCTTGGCGCTGGTGGCAGTCGCCCTGCTCGTGTTCGTGACCGTCTTGGCTTACAACCATGTGCAACAGGCAAATCGGCTGTCCACCGCGCGCAGCGACGCGTTGACCGCAGCGACTCGAGCCGGCAAGCCGTTGCTCTCTTACGACTACCGCACTCTTGATCAGCAGGTGCAGATGACCGATCCCCTGCTCACCTCGGCCTACCGGAAGAAATACGACGCCACGATTAACAATGTCGTGCGGACCATCGCGGTACCCAACAAGGCGGTGCTGACCGCCGACGTGAAAGTTGCCGGTGTCCGGGACGTCACGGAGTCGACGGCGAGCGTGCTGCTCTACGCCGACCTGTCCAGCACCAACAACCAGCGCCCCGACACCCGGGTGGATCACACCCCCCTAGTGGTGTGCATGGTGCGCAGCGCTGGGACCTGGCTCGTGGACGACGTCGAAACCAAACTCGGCTTCCAATGCGGCACCGCTGGTAGCCAGCTACCGGCTCCCGCTCCACCCGCAGCCCGGGCGAGCTCGCCGTCGGCCGCCACTTCGCCCACCACTGCGCCTAGGGCGGTTCCCACGCCCAGTCCCGCGCCGAAGGCGAGCACGCCGGCGCCGCGCTGATCCCGCGCCTCGGCTTCGCGTTGATCCTGCGCCTTCGGCTCCGCGTTGATCCTGCGCCTTCGGCGCCGCGCTGATCCTGCGCCTTCGGCTTCGCGTTGATCCTGCGCCTTCGGCTCCGCCCGGTAGGCGCAGAATGGGGCTGGACCGGCCCCGAGGCGACGCGGCCTGGACAGCGGTGTAGCATCTAGCTACATTGTTCGTTTGCGCTGCTCACCGACACGACCCGGGGACGCGATATGCGGCTCGGGTCACTTAGCGTGCCTGCGCCCCGGACCGTGCTCGCCCCGACCCCGGAAGGTGACCTGCTTCTGCCCCCTACGCCGGCCGGTCACACCGTCCGACCGCACGGTTCTCCCGACGGTTTCCTGACCCTGCCTTGGACCAGGGCATTCCCTATCGCATGACCCGCCGTTCTCCTTCGCTCGCACCCACCCGCCGCCCCACCCCGCCGCCCCGCAGGATCGTTGGTCCCACGGAGCCGCGTGCACCAGCTGGAAGGACCCCTCGTTGGCTGCCTCGCGCAACAACCGCGTTTCGTTCGCCAAGATCGTCGAGCCGCTAGAAGTCCCCGATCTGCTTGCCGTGCAGCTTTCCAGCTTCGATTGGTTGGTCGGCAACGACGGCTATCGAACCCGTGCCAAGAGCCTAGGCGAGAATCCCGTGTCCGGGCTCGAGGAAATCTTCGACGAGATCTCCCCGATCGAGGACTTCCAGCAGTCGATGTCGCTGTCCTTGCGCGACCATCGGTTCGAGCCGGTGAAGATGTCGGTTGAGGAGTGTAAGGACCGCGATCAGACCTATGCGGCCCCGTTGTTCGTTACCGCCGAGTTCATGAACAACACGACCGGCGAGATCAAGAGCCAGACGGTGTTCATGGGTGATTTCCCGATGATGACCCCCAAGGGCACGTTCATCATCAACGGTACCGAGCGGGTGGTCGTGAGCCAGCTGGTCCGATCCCCTGGGGTGTACTTCGAGCGCAGCCTGGACAAGGTCACCGACAAGGACGTGTACACCGCAAAGGTCATCCCCGGCCGCGGGGCGTGGTTGGAATTCGAGGTGGACAAACGCGACACCGTTGGCGTCCGCATCGACCGCAAGCGTCGCCAGAGCGTGACCGTTCTGCTCAAGGCCCTGGGTTGGTCCGAGGAGCGCATCCGTGAGCGCTTCGGCAACTACCCGTCGATGATGACGACGTTGGAGAAAGACCACACGGTCGGCGAAGACGACGCGCTGCTCGACATCTACCGCAAGCTGCGTCCCGGCGAACCCCCCACGCGGGATGCTGCGCAGGGCCTGCTGAACAACCTGTTCTTCAACGACAAGCGTTATGACCTGCAAAAGGTCGGTCGCTACAAGGTCAACAAGAAGCTCAGCCTCAGCCCCGAGCACACCAGCCGAGTGCTCACCGAGGACGACATCCTCGCCACGATCGAGTACATCGTGAAGCTGCATGCCGGCGAGGGCGATTTCGAGGTCGACGACATCGACCACTTCGGCAATCGCCGGCTACGCACCGTCGGTGAGCTCATCCAGGCCCAACTTCGCACCGGCCTATCCCGGATGGAGCGGGTCGTGCGCGAGCGGATGACAACGCAGGACGTCGAGGCCATCACGCCGCAGACTCTGATCAATATCAGGCCGGTGGTCGCCGCGATCCGCGAGTTCTTCGGTACCAGCCAGCTGTCCCAGTTCATGGACCAGACCAACCCGCTGGCCGGTTTGACCCACCGGCGCCGCCTTTCGGCACTTGGCCCGGGCGGCCTGTCGCGGGAGCGGGCGGGCTTCGAGGTCCGCGACGTACACCCCTCGCATTACGGCCGGATGTGTCCTATCGAGACCCCGGAGGGGCCGAACATTGGCTTGATCGGCGCCCTGTCCACGTTCGCCCGGGTCAACCCGTTCGGTTTCGTCGAGACGCCGTACCGCAAGGTCGTTGCCGGCAAGGTCACGGTCCAAATCGACTACTTGACCGCCGACGAAGAGGACCGGCACGTCGTTGCCCAGGCGAACTCGCCGCTGAGCAAGGACGGCGGCTTCGCCGAGGAGCGCGTCCTCGTGCGCAAGAAGGGTGGCGAGGTCGACTTCATCGCCCCCGACGATGTGGACTACATGGACGTCTCGCCGCGCCAGATGGTGTCCGTTGCCACGGCCATGATCCCGTTTCTTGAGCACGACGACGCCAACCGCGCGTTGATGGGCTCGAACATGCAGCGCCAGGCAGTGCCGCTTCTGCGCAGCGAGGCACCGCTCGTGGGGACTGGCATGGAGGCGAAGGCCGCCCGCGACGCGGGAGCGGTGATCCTCAACGAGAAGGCCGGTGTGGTCGAGGAACTTTCCGCCGACTACATCACGGTCATGGCCGATGACGGCAGCCGCGCCACCTACCGGCTGGCCAAGTTCCGGCGCTCGAACCAGGGCACCTGCGACAACCAGCGGCCGATCGTGGACGAGGGGGACCGGGTTGAGGCCGGCCAGGTGCTGGCCGACGGACCCTGCACCGACAACGGGGAGATGGCGCTCGGCAAGAACCTGCTGGTCGCGTTCATGCCCTGGGAGGGTCACAACTACGAGGACGCCATCATCTTGAGCCAGCGTCTGGTTCAGGACGACGTGCTCAGCTCGATCCACATCGAGGAACACGAGGTCGACGCCCGGGACACCAAACTCGGCGCCGAGGAGATCACCCGGGACATCCCGAATGTCTCCGAGGAGGTTCTCGCCGACCTCGACGAGCGGGGCATTATCCGGATCGGTGCCGAGGTCACCACCGGTGACGTGCTGGTCGGCAAGGTGACGCCGAAGGGCGAGACCGAACTAACCCCGGAGGAGCGCTTGTTACGCGCCATCTTCGGCGAGAAGGCCCGTGAGGTTCGCGACACCAGCCTGAAGGTTCCGCACGGCGAATCGGGCAAGGTCATCGGGGTCCGGGTGTTCTCCCGTGAGGACGGGGACGAGCTGCCACCTGGCGTCAATGAACTCGTCCGGGTCTACGTCGCGCAAAAGCGCAAGATCACCGATGGCGACAAGCTCGCCGGTCGGCACGGCAACAAGGGGGTCATCTCCCGGATCCTGCCCGTCGAGGACATGCCTTTCCTTGAGGACGGCACCCCGGTCGACGTGGTGCTCAACCCGCACGGCGTGCCCCGCCGGATGAACATCGGCCAGATCCTGGAGACTCACCTCGGCTGGGTCGCCAAGACCGGCTGGGAGGTCGCCGGTAAGGACGCGCCGTGGAAAAAGCAGCTCACCGAGATCGGTGCAGCGACCGGCGCCCCGGGAACCAACGTGGCTACCCCCGTGTTCGACGGTGCGCGCGAGGAGGAGATTACCGGCCTTCTCGGTTCCACCTTGCCCAACCGTGATGGTCTTCAGCTGATCGGGGAATCTGGCAAGACCCGTCTGCTCGACGGCCGCACGGGCGAGCCGTTCCCCGAGCCGGTGAGCGTCGGCTACATCTACATTCTGAAGCTGCTTCACCTGGTCGACGACAAGATCCATGCCCGCTCGACCGGACCGTACTCGATGATCACCCAGCAGCCGTTGGGTGGTAAGGCGCAATTCGGGGGTCAGCGGTTCGGCGAGATGGAGGTCTGGGCAATGCAGGCCTACGGCGCGGCTTACGCGCTGCAGGAGCTGCTGACGATCAAGAGTGACGACGTGCTGGGGCGCGTCAAGGTCTACGAGGCCATCGTCAAGGGCGAGAACATCCCCGAGCCGGGCATCCCCGAGTCGTTCAAGGTGCTCATCAAGGAGATGCAGTCGCTGTGCCTGAACGTGGAGGTGCTGTCCTCAGACGGTTCCGCCATCGAACTGCGAGATAGCGACGAGGACGTCTTCCGCGCGGCGGAAGAGCTGGGCATCGACCTGTCACGGCGCGAGCCGAACACGGTCGAGGAGGTCTGAGCGGGACGGGTAGCCCCCCGTCGCTCCGCTCGGACACCACAGACGAACCTGGGAAAGAGGACACGTGCTCGACGTCAATTTCTTCGACGAGCTGCGCATTGGCCTGGCCACCGCGGACGACATCCGCACCTGGAGCCACGGCGAGGTGAAGAAACCGGAAACGATCAACTACCGCACGCTCAAGCCTGAGAAGGACGGCCTGTTCTGCGAGAAGATCTTCGGGCCGACCCGCGACTGGGAGTGCTACTGCGGGAAGTACAAGCGCGTGCGCTTCAAGGGGATCATCTGCGAGCGCTGCGGCGTGGAGGTCACCAGGGCCAAGGTTCGTCGTGAGCGGATGGGTCACATCGAGCTCGCCGCACCGGTCACCCACATCTGGTATTTCAAGGGCGTCCCGAGCCGGCTGGGGTACCTGCTCGACCTGGCCCCCAAGGACCTCGAGAAGATTATCTATTTCGCCGCGTACCTGATCACCAGCGTCGATAAGGACAAGCGGCAGGCCGACCTTCCCTCGCTGGAGGCGCAGGTAGGCGTGCAACGCAAGCGCCTCGAGGACCAGCGGGACGTGAACGTCGACAACCGGGCGAAAAAGCTCGAGGGGGATATCGCCGAACTGGAAGCCGAGGGCGCCAAGGGGGATGCCAAGCGCAAGGTGCGCGACGCCGCCGAGCGCGAGATGAACCAAATTCGGATTCGCGCCCAGCGCGAGGTTGACCGCCTCGATGAGGTTCTCGATACCTTCCGCAAGCTGGACACCAAGCAGCTGATCGCCGACGAGTTGCTCTACCGGGAGTTGACCGTCCGGTTCGCCGACTACTTCACCGGCGGCATGGGCGCCGAGGCGCTGCAGAAACTGCTCGGCAGCTTCGACCTCGAGGCGGAAGCCGACTCGCTCCGGGAGACCATCCGCAGCGGCAAGGGGCAGAAGAAGGCCCGTGCCCTGAAGCGGCTTCGCGTCGTGGCGGCGTTCCTCAACACCGCGAACAGCCCGCAAGGAATGGTCCTCGACTGCGTGCCGGTGATCCCGCCGGATCTTCGCCCGATGGTGCAGCTCGACGGCGGCCGGTTTGCCACCAGCGACCTGAACGACCTCTACCGGCGGGTGATCAACCGGAACAACCGCCTCAAGCGGCTGCTTGACCTCGGCGCGCCCGAAATCATCGTCAGCAACGAGAAGCGGATGCTGCAGGAGGCCGTCGACGCCCTGTTCGACAACGGTCGCCGCGGCCGGCCGGTCACCGGACCGGGAAACCGCCCATTGAAGTCCCTGTCGGACATGCTCAAGGGCAAGCAGGGCCGATTCCGGCAGAACCTGCTCGGTAAGCGCGTCGACTACTCCGGCCGTTCGGTGATCGTCGTAGGACCGCAACTCAAGCTGCACCAGTGCGGTCTGCCCAAGCAGATGGCCCTGGAGTTGTTCAAGCCGTTTGTCATGAAGCGGCTCGTTGACCTCAACCACGCCCAGAACATCAAAAGCGCCAAGCGGATGGTCGAGCGCGCCCGCCCGGTGGTGTGGGACGTGCTGGAAGAGGTCATCACCGAGCACCCAGTGCTGCTCAACCGCGCCCCCACACTGCACCGGCTGGGGATCCAGGCATTCGAGCCGCAGCTGGTGGAGGGCAAGGCCATCCAGATCCACCCACTGGTGTGCGGGGCGTTCAACGCCGACTTCGACGGCGATCAGATGGCGGTGCACCTTCCGCTGTCCGCGGAGGCGCAGGCCGAGGCACGGATCTTGATGCTGTCCAGCAACAACATCCTCTCGCCCGCCTCCGGCCGGCCGATCGCGATGCCGGGTCAGGACATGGTGACCGGCCTGTACTACCTGACCACCCTGGACAACGACGCCGCCGGCGCCGGCCGGGTGTTCTCCTCGGTCCCTGAGGCACAGATGGCCTACGACCGGCACGAGCTCGACGTCCGTGCGCCGATCACGATCCGGTTCTCCGCCCAGGATCACGTCGTGCCGCCGCTGGGCGTCGTCCCGTCCGAAGACTGGGAGCCCGGCCAGGGCTTCCGGCTGCAGACGACACTCGGCCGTGCCCTGTTCCACGAGACACTGCCGATCGACTACCCATTCGTGAATCGGGTCGTTCCCAAGCGGGAACTCGGCCTGGTCATCAACGATCTCGCCGAGCGCTATCCCAAGGTGCAGGTGGCCGCGACCCTCGATGCCATCAAGGCGGCCGGATTTCACTGGGCCACCCGCTCAGGGGCAACGGTCGCGATCGATGATGTAGCCACCCCCCCGCGCAAGGCCGAGATTCTCGACGGTTACGAGAAGCAGGCCGCCAACGTGGACAAGCAGTTCGCGCGTGGGGTGCTCACCGATGAAGAGCGGCGCCAGGAGCTGGTGGAAATCTGGAACAAGGCCACCGTGGAGATCGCCAAGGAGATGGAGGAGAACTTCCCCGTCGACAACCCGATCAACATGATGGTCCGGGCCGGTGGTGGCGGAAACATGACCCAGATCCGGCAGCTAGCCGGCATCCGGGGGCTCGTCGCCAACCCCAAGGGCGAGATCATCCCACGGCCGATCAAGACGAACTTCCGTGAGGGCCTCACCGTGCTGGAGTACTTCATCTCCACCCACGGCGCCCGGAAGGGCCTCGCGGACACCGCGCTGCGGACCGCAGACTCCGGCTACCTCACCCGCCGGCTGGTGGACGTCTCCCAGGACGTGATCATCCGCGAGGAGGACTGCGGCACCGAGCGGTCCATTGCGGTACGCATCGCGGCGCCGAACCGCGAGGGGGTGCTGGTCGAGGACGCGCATGTGGAGACCAGTGTCTGGTCACGGACATTGGCGCAGGCGGTCGTCGTGGACGGCGAGACGCTCGCGGAGCGCGGCGTGGACCTCGGGGACGTGCTCATCGACACGCTCATCGGTCGCGGCGTCACCGACATCCGGTTGCGCTCGATCCTGACCTGCGAGAGCCGGCTGGGCACGTGCGCAATGTGCTACGGGCGATCGCTTGCGGCCGGCCGCCTCGTCGATGTGGGTGAGGCGGTGGGCATCATCGCCGCGCAGTCGATCGGCGAACCCGGCACCCAGCTGACCATGCGCACCTTCCACACCGGCGGTGTTGCCGGGGAGGACATCACGCACGGACTGCCCCGGGTGGTCGAGTTGTTCGAGGCCAGGGTGCCCAAGGGGAAAACCCCGATCACCGAGGTCAACGGCCGGATCCGGATCGAGGATACCGACAAGGCCCGCAAGATCACGGTGGTTCCCGACGATGGCAGCGAGGAGATGGAGTACTCGGTGCCCCGCCGCTCCCGCATGCTGGTCAGCGAGGATGACCACGTCGAGGTCGGTCAACGACTGATCGAAGGTGCCGTCGACCCGCACGATGTGCTGCGGATTCAGGGGCCACGAGCCGTCCAGCTGTTCCTCGTGGACCAGGTCCAGGAGGTCTACCGCTCACAGGGCGTGCCGATCCACGACAAGCACATCGAGACGATCATCCGGCAGATGCTCAAGCGGGTGACCATCTTGGAGAACGGCGATACCGAAATGCTGCCCGGTGAGCTCGTGGAACGCACCTCGTTCGAGGCCCAGAACAGGGCAATCGTGGAGCAGGGCGGTCAGCCGGCGGCGGCCCGCCCGGTCCTGATGGGGATCACCAAGGCGTCCTTGGCCACGAACTCGTGGCTCTCCGCCGCTTCCTTCCAGGAGACCACCAGGGTGCTCACGGATGCGGCGATCCACGCCCGGCGCGACAAGCTGCTCGGACTGAAGGAAAACGTGATCTTGGGAAAGCTGATCCCGGCCGGGACCGGCATGCCGCGTTACCGCAACATCCGGGTCGAGCCCACCGAGGAGGCCCGCGCGGCCGCCTATCAGCTCACCGGCTACGAGGACCCCGGCTACGGCTTCGGCAGCAGCTCGGGTGCCGCGGTGCCGCTGGAGGAGTACGACTACGGCTCCTACAAGTCCTAGCCGGGGTCCTCGCCGCCCGGGAGGAGCCGCGGCTCGGCTTGGAGGCGCCGCGGCCGCCTGGTATGGTTACGCCTTGTGCCCGGGGCGACCTGGGTGCGCCCGCGTGCCTGGCACGCTCTCGCGTGATGGAGAGCAGGTCGCCGGGGTGACGTGAACCCCTCGCAGGGAATCGGCCAGCGGCCGATGTGTGATGGGGCGCGACACACCCGACCGCGTGGGTCGGCCAGCCCACCCGTACGAACGAAGAGGACGTCAGGTTGCCCACGATCCAGCAGCTGGTCCGCAAGGGCCGGCAGGACAAGAGCACGAAGACCAAGACGCCCGCGCTTAGGGGTTCCCCTCAGCGCCGGGGTGTGTGCACGCGCGTGTTCACGACGACCCCTAAGAAGCCGAACTCGGCGCTGCGCAAGGTGGCGCGGGTGCGGCTCACGTCGGGTATCGAGGTCACCGCGTACATCCCGGGGGTGGGTCACAACCTGCAGGAGCACTCGATCGTGCTGGTCCGCGGTGGGCGGGTCCGGGACTTGCCGGGTGTCCGATACAAGATCATTCGCGGCTCGTTGGACACCCAGGGGGTCCGGGGTCGCAAGCAGGCACGTTCCAAGTACGGCGCCAAGAAGGAGAAGAGCTAGTGCCGCGCAAGGGTCCGGCCCCCAAGCACCCGGTCATCTCTGACCCGGTCTATGGCTCGCCGTTGGTCACCAACCTCGTCAACAAGGTGCTGCTTTCCGGGAAGCGCTCGCTTGCCCAGAAGATCGTTTACGGTGCCCTCGAAGGTTGCCAGGACAAGACCGGCACCGACCCGGTCGTCACGCTCAAGCGCGCCCTGGACAACGTCAAGCCCACTCTGGAGGTGCGTAGCCGCCGGGTTGGCGGCGCGACCTATCAGGTCCCGGTGGAGGTTCGGCCGGGCCGAAGCACCACCCTCGCCCTGCGCTGGCTGGTCGGATACAGCCGGCAGCGTCGGGAGAAGACCATGACCGAGCGCCTCATGAACGAGCTGCTGGACGCCAGTAACGGCCTAGGAGCCAGCGTCAAGCGTCGTGAGGACATTCACAAGATGGCGGAGTCCAACAAGGCTTTCGCCCACTACCGCTGGTAACTGCGATGACTGCTGACATACACCGAAGTCTCTCCGCCACCCGGAACATCGGGATCATGGCGCACATCGACGCGGGCAAGACCACGACAACCGAGCGGATCCTGTTCTACACCGGTATCAACTACAAGATCGGTGAGGTACACGACGGCGCCGCCACGATGGACTGGATGGAGCTGGAACAAGAGCGCGGAATCACGATCACTTCGGCCGCGACGACCTGCAGCTGGGCCGACCACACCATCAACATCATCGACACCCCGGGGCACGTCGATTTCACCGTGGAGGTGGAGCGCAGCCTTCGGGTCCTTGACGGAGCCGTCGCCGTATTCGACGCGGTTGCCGGCGTGGAACCACAATCGGAAACGGTGTGGCGGCAGGCCGACAAGTATCACGTCCCGAGGATCTGCTTCGTCAACAAGATGGACCGGGTGGGCGCCGAGTACCATCGATGCGTCGACATGATGGTCGACCGGCTTGGCGCGACCCCGCTGATCACCCAGCTGCCGTGGGGCGTCGAGGCGGACTTCAAGGGGGTCATCGACCTCGTGGCGATGAAGGCCCTGTTCTGGCCAACCGACGACAAGGGCGACGTTTTCGACGTCGTCGACATCCCCGCCGACTACACCGAAGCCGCGCGTGAGTGGCGCGAGAAACTCATCGAAACGGTCGCCGAGGCCGACGACGTGCTGATGGAAAGCTATCTGGAGGGCCAGGAGCCGAGCCTCGTCGAGCTCAAGGCCGCCATCCGTCGGGCGACGATCGCGAGCAAGCTCAACCCGGTGCTGTGCGGTACCGCCTTCAAGAACAAGGGCGTCCAGCCGATGCTTGACGCCGTCGTCGATTACCTGCCCAGCCCGCTGGACGTCGGTGCCGTGCAAGGACACGCGGTGAACGACGAGACCAGCGTGGTCACCAGGGCGCCGGACGAGAACGAGCCGTTCTCCTCACTGGCGTTCAAGATCATGAGCGACAAGTACCTGGGGAAGTTGACCTATATCCGCGTCTACTCGGGAAAGTTGTCATCGGGCAGCCAGGTGGTCAACTCCACCAAGGGACGTAAGGAAAAGATCGGCCGTATCCTGCAGATGCACGCAAACAAGCAGGAGGACCGGGCCGGCGTTGGTGCCGGTCAGATTGTGGCCGTGGTGGGGCTCAAGAACACGACAACGGGCGACACCCTCTGCGACCCCAACAAGCAGGTCATCCTCGAGTCGATGACCTTCCCCGCCCCTGTGATCAACGTGGCGATCGAGCCGAAGACCAAGGCCGACCAGGAGAAGCTGGGCGTCGCGATTCAGCGGCTGGCCGAGGAGGACCCCACATTCCAGGTGCACACCGATGAAGACACCGGTCAGACAATCATCGCTGGGATGGGCGAGTTGCACCTTGACATCCTCGTCGACCGGATGCGGCGCGAATTCAACGTAGAAGCGAACGTGGGTAAGCCGCAGGTCGCCTATCGGGAGACGCTTCGGCGCAAGGTCGCAAATCACTCGTACACGCATAAGAAGCAGACGGGCGGCTCCGGGCAGTTCGCAAAGGTGGTCATCGACATCGAACCCTCCGGTGGGGACGGCGGCGGCTATGAGTTCGTCAACGCCGTATCCGGTGGACGTATCCCGCGCGAGTACATCCCGGCCGTCGACGCGGGCTGCCAGGAGGCGATGGAACTCGGTGTGCTCGCCGGATACCCGCTGGTCGACATCAAGGTGACCCTGGAAGATGGCCAGTACCACGACGTCGACTCCTCCGAGCTGGCATTCAAGATCGCCGGGTCGATGGCCTTCAAGGAGGCCGCCCGCCGCGCCGATCCGGTGCTGCTTGAGCCGATGATGAGTGTTGAGGTGACTACACCCGAGGACAACCTGGGTGATGTCATCGGCGACCTCAACAGTCGTCGCGGAATGATCCAGTCAATGGAGCCCCGCGGGAACTCCAATGTTGTGCGGGCTCTCGTGCCGCTATCGGAGATGTTCGGCTACGTCGGGGACCTTCGGTCCAAGACCCAGGGCCGGGCGAGCTACTCCATGCAGTTCGACTCCTATGCGGAAGTTCCCGGCAATGTGGCGAAGGAAATCATCGCCAAGGTCACCGGAGCCTGACCGCAGAACCAGCAGTACTCACCAGAGCAACGCGACACAGCACTCGTCCTAGGAGGGACACCACGTGGCGAAGGCCAAGTTCATGCGGACCAAGCCGCACGTCAACATCGGCACCATCGGTCATATTGACCATGGCAAGACGACGCTGACTGCTGCCATCACCAAGGTTCTGCACGACGCGCACCCCGACCTGAACCCCTTCACGCCGTTCGACCAGATCGACAAGGCGCCGGAGGAGAAGGCCCGCGGCATCACGATCTCGATTTCCCACGTCGAGTACCAGACCGACGCCCGGCACTACGCCCACGTCGACTGTCCCGGCCACGCGGACTACATCAAGAACATGATCACCGGTGCGGCGCAGATGGATGGCGCCATCCTGGTGGTCTCCGCGACCGACGGCCCGATGCCGCAGACCAAGGAGCACGTGCTGCTCGCCCGTCAGGTCGGCGTTCCCTACATTGTCGTGGCGCTGAACAAGTCAGACATGGTCGACGACGAGGAAATCCTCGAACTCGTGGAACTTGAGGTCCGCGAACTGCTGTCCTCCTACGACTTCCCCGGCGACGACCTGCCCGTCATCCGGGTTTCGGCGCTGAAGGCCCTCGAGGGCGACAAGGCGTGGTCGGACAAGCTGCTCGAGCTGATGGCGGCCGTGGACGCGTCCATCCCCGAGCCTGAGCGCGACATCGACAAGCCGTTCCTGATGCCGATCGAGGACGTGTTCACGATCACCGGCCGCGGCACCGTCGTCACCGGCCGCGCCGAACGTGGCGTGATGAAGGTGAACGAGGAAGTCGAGATCGTCGGCATCAAGGAGAAGAACCAGAAGACGACGGTCACCGGCGTCGAGATGTTCCGCAAGCTGCTTGACGAGGCCCGCGCCGGGGAGAACGTCGGGCTGCTGCTGCGCGGCATCAAGCGGGAGGACGTCGAGCGCGGCCAGGTCGTGTGCAAGCCCGGCTCGATCACCCCCCACACCCAGTTCGACGCCCAGGTCTACATCCTGAGTAAGGACGAGGGCGGCCGGCACACCCCGTTCTTCAATAACTACCGGCCGCAGTTCTACTTCCGTACCACCGACGTCACGGGCGTGGTCACGTTGCCGGAGGGCACCGAGATGGTGATGCCTGGCGACAACACCGAGATGAAGGTCGATCTCATTCAGCCCATCGCCATGGAAGAGGGTCTGCGTTTCGCGATCCGTGAGGGTGGCCGGACGGTAGGCGCCGGACGCGTCACGAAGATCGTCGCCTAGCTCGCAGCGCGTTTCCCAGTCGGCAGCAGCACAGCAGAGAGAAGACCATCACGATGGCGGGACAGAAGATCCGCATCAGGCTCAAGGCCTACGACCACGAGGTCATCGATTCCTCGGCGCGCAAGATCGTTGAGACGGTGACCCGTACCGGAGCACAGGTCGCTGGCCCGGTGCCGCTGCCGACTGAGAAGAACATCTACTGCGTCATCCGTTCGCCGCACAAGTACAAGGACAGCCGCGAGCACTTCGAGATGCGCACCCACAAGCGCCTCATTGACATCCTCGACCCGACGCCCAAGACGGTGGACTCGCTCATGCGACTCGACCTGCCGGCCGGTGTCGACATCGAGATCAAGCTGTAGGGATTCGACGATCATGGCTTCTATCATCAAGGGCATCCTGGGCACCAAGCTCGGCATGACCCAGCTATTCGACGAAGGTAGTCGGGTTGTTCCAATCACCGTCGTGGCGGCCGGGCCATGTGTAGTCACGCAGGTCAGGACGCCGGACGTCGATGGCTACAGCGCCGTCCAGCTGGCCTACGGGAAGATTGATCCCCGGAAGGTGAACAAGCCCCTGCGAGGCCACTACGCCAAATCGGGTGTACCGGCGCGCCGGTTTATTCGTGAACTACGCACCGACGACGCCAGCGAATACACGGTGGGCCAGGAACTGACGGTGGAGGTGTTCACCGGCGGCCAGCAGGTCGACGTCACCGCGACCAGCAAGGGCAAAGGCACGGCCGGCGTGATGAAGCGGCACAACTTCAAGGGCCTTGGCGCGGGCCACGGTGTCCAGCGCAAGCATCGTTCGCCCGGTTCGATCGGTGCCTGCGCCACACCGGGCCGGGTGTTCAAGGGCGTGCGGATGGCCGGCCGCATGGGGCATGAACGGGTGACCACGTTGAATCTGACCATTCACGCCGTCGATGCGGCGAACGGACTGTTGCTCCTGCGTGGGGCGGTGCCGGGGCCGATCGGCGGTCTTGTCAGCGTCCGCACCGCCGTCAAGAGCGGTCCGGTCAACGCCGCGAAGGTGGGTGCCCCATGAGCATGACGTTGCACGTTCAGTCCCCCAGCGGCGAGCTGGACCGCACCGTTGAGCTACCCGCGGAGATCTTCGACGCCAAGGTCAACGTGCCGCTCATCCATCAGGTCGTCGTCGCCCAGCTGGCCGCGGCGCGGCAGGGTACGCACGCCACCAAGACCCGCGGCGATGTTCGTGGCGGTGGCCGTAAACCCTACCGGCAGAAGGGAACCGGCCGCGCTCGGCAGGGCTCGACCCGGGCCCCCCAGTTCACCGGTGGTGGTGTTGTCCACGGACCGCACCCGCGCGATTACGCCCAGCGGACCCCGAAGAAGATGAAGGCCGCCGCCCTGCGCGGGGCCCTGTCCGACCGGGCCCGTGGCGGGCGCGTGCACGTGGTCGCCGATCTGGCGGCCGGTGCGCTGCCCTCCACCAAGGCTGCCGTGGCGAACCTGGCTGGCCTGATCGGATCCCGGCATGTGCTGGTCGTCGCCGAGCGGTACGACGCGAACACCTGGAAGAGCCTGCGCAACGCGCCGCACGTGCACCTGCTCGCCCCCGGTCAGCTGAATACCTACGACGTTCTGGTCAGCGACGATGTGGTGTTCACCGAGGGTGCGCTCGCAGTGTTCCTGGCCGGCCCCGCAAGGGGCAAGCACGCTAGCGGCGATGCCGTGGAAACTCAGGGCGAGCGCAGCGAGGAAATCGCCGATCTCGGCGATGCGGTCACCACCCTTGCCAAGGCGCCGGCCACGACCGATGGACCGGAGACCCCGTGATCCCCAACCCGCGCGACGTCATCCTGCGACCGGTCATCAGCGAGAAGAGCTACGGCCTGCTCGAGGACAACAAGTACACCTTTGTCGTGCACCCGGACGCGAACAAGACCCAGATCAAGATCGCGGTTGAGCAGATCTTCAACGTACGGGTGCTGGATGTGAACACGCTCAACCGGGCGGGCAAGCGTAAGCGCACCCGGACCGGCTTCGGCACCCGCAAGGCGACCAAGCGTGCGGTGGTCAGTCTCAAGGCCGGCGACACCATCGAGCTCTTCGGAGGCCCGGGCGCCTGACGGCGACCGGCGACGGACAGGGACTGACATGGGTATCCGCAAGTACAAACCGACGACGCCTGGCCGTCGTGGGTCCAGCGTGGCCGACTTTGTCGAGGTCACCCGCACCGAGCCGGAAAAGTCGCTCGTGCGGCCGCTGCACAACACCGGCGGCCGCAATGTCCACGGGCGGGTCACCGCCCGGCATCAGGGCGGCGGTCACAAGCGCGCCTATCGAGTCATTGATTTTCGCCGGAACGACAAGGATGGCGTGCCGGCAAAGGTTGCTCACATCGAGTACGACCCCAACCGGACTGCCCGGATTGCCTTGCTGCACTACGCCGATGGCGAGAAGCGCTACATTCTCGCCCCGACGCGGATCAGCCAGGGAGACAGGGTGGAGGCCGGCCCGAGCGCCGACATCAAAGCCGGCAATAATCTGCCCCTGCGCAACATCCCGACCGGTACCGTCCTGCACGCCATCGAGCTGCGGCCCGGCGGTGGAGCGAAGATCGCCCGCAGCGCCGGCTCCAGCGTGCAATTGGTCGCCAAGGACGGTCCCTACGCCCAGTTGCGGATGCCCTCCGGCGAAATCCGCAACGTCGATGTTCGGTGCCGGGCCACCATCGGCGAGGTGGGGAACGCCGAACAGTCAAACATCAACTGGGGTAAGGCCGGTCGGATGCGATGGAAGGGCAAGCGCCCCACCGTGCGTGGTGTCGCCATGAACCCTGTTGATCATCCGCACGGAGGTGGTGAAGGCAAGACCTCCGGCGGTCGCCACCCCGTCAACCCCAAGGGCAAGCCTGAGGGCAGAACCCGGCGGCGCAAGCCGTCGGACGCACTCATCGTCCGTCGTCGCCGTACCGGCAAGAAGCGCTGAGGTCACTGATGCCACGTAGTCTGAAAAAGGGTCCCTTCGTGGACGATCACCTGCTCAAGAAGGTGGACGTCCAGAATGAGAAGGGCACGAAGAACGTCATCAAGACCTGGAGCCGGCGCTCCACGGTCATCCCGGACATGCTCGGGCACACCATCGCGGTGCATGACGGCCGCAAGCACATCCCGGTGTTCGTCACCGAGGGAATGGTGGGGCACAAGCTGGGTGAGTTCGCGGCGACGCGTACCTTCCGCGGTCACATCAAGGACGACCGGAGAGCCCGCCGTGGCTGACCCGAGCATCGGCCTGCCTGACGCCGGACCGATCCAGGCGCGTGCCTCCTTGAGGTATGTGCGCATCACGCCCATGAAGGCCCGACGGATGGTCGACATGGTGCGCGGGTTACCGGTCGAGGAGGCGCTCACCGTGTTGAAGTTCGCTCCGCAAGCGGCGGCGCACGACATCTACAAAATCGTGGCCTCGGCCGCGGCGAACGCCACCCACAACGAGCAGTTGCCGCGCGACGGGCTGGTCGTCACCAAAGCCTTCGTCGACGAGGGGCCGACCGCCAAGCGCTTCCGCCCACGCGCGCAGGGCCGGGCTTACCGGATTCGTAAGCGCACCAGCCACATCACGGTCGTCGTCGCGAGTCGACCGACCGCATCGAACGGAGGGACCCGCTAGTGGGCCAGAAGGTCAACCCGCACGGGTTTCGGCTCGGCATTACCACCGACTTCACCTCCCGGTGGTACGCCGACAAGAACTACGCGGAGTATGTCGGTGAAGACGTCAAGATCCGCAAGCTGATGTCCAAGGGCATGGAGCGGGCCGGGATCTCCAAGGTGGAGATCGAACGCACCCGCGACCGTGTCCGGGTCGACATCCACACCGCCCGGCCCGGAATCGTCATCGGCCGTCGCGGAGCGGAGGCCGACCGTATCCGCGGCGATCTGGAGAAGCTGACCAGCAAGCAGGTGCAGCTGAACATCCTCGAGGTGAAAAACCCCGAGTCGGACGCCCAGCTGGTTGCTCAGGGCGTTGCCGAGCAGCTCACCAACCGGGTCAGCTTCCGCCGGGCGATGCGCAAGTCGATCCAATCAGCGATGAAATCCCCGCAGGTCAAGGGAATTCGGGTGCAGGTGTCCGGGCGCCTGGGCGGCGCGGAGATGAGCCGAAGCGAGTTCTACCGGGAGGGGCGCGTACCGCTGCACACCCTGCGGGCCGACATTGACTACGGCCTCTACGAGGCCCGCACCACCTTCGGTCGCATCGGCGTGAAGGTGTGGATCTACAAGGGCGACATCGTCCAGTCCCGCGCGGAACGCGAAGCGGCGGAGCAGGCGCTGCGGGCCGCGCAGCGCAGCCGCCCCACGAGGCGTGGTCCTCGTTCGGGCTCGACCGGCACGACCGCCGCCGGCACCGAGGCCGGCCGCGAGGCGCTCTCGCCGGGAGCACCGCCGGCCGCCGCCGAACCGGCCGCCGCCGAGCCGGCCCCCAGCGAGCCGGCACCCAGCGAGCTGGCCGCACCCGAATCGGCCGAGACCGTGGCCGCTCAGACCCCCGACATCGGGGCGGAGCAGGTCGCGCTCACCGAGAGTCCGGAGCAGGCGCCGCAAGCAGCAAAGGCGCCGGCGAAGAGTCCTGAACCAGCCCCGAGCGAAGGTACGGAGGGCTGAGCATGCTGATCCCACGCAAGGTCAAGCACCGCAAGCAGCACCACCCAAGCCGATCCGGATTTTCCAAGGGCGGCAACGAGATCGCGTTCGGCGACTTCGGAATTCAGGCACTGACGCCCGCCTACGTCACCAACCGGCAGATCGAGTCAGCGCGTATCGCGATGACTCGTCACATCCGCCGTGGCGGCAAGGTCTGGATCAACATCTACCCGGACCGGCCCATCACCAAGAAGCCGGCCGAGACGCGGATGGGTTCGGGTAAGGGCTCCCCCGAGTGGTGGGTGGCCAACGTCAAGCCCGGCCGGGTCATGTTCGAACTGGCTGGCGTTTCGGAGGACATCGCCCGAGAGGCGATGCGTCGAGCGATGCACAAGCTGCCGATGAAGTGCAAGTTCGTGCGCCGGGAGGGGGACTGATGCCAAATACCAGTGCCGTCGAAGTCCGTGACCTCGGCGACGAGGAGTTGCTCGGGCGCCTTAAGGAGGCGAAGGAGGAGCTGTTCAACCTTCGTTTTCAGGTCGCCACCGGACAGCTTGACAACAACAGGCGGCTGCAGACCGTCCGCAAGGACATCGCCCGGATCTACACAGTGATGCGTGAGCGTGAGCTCGGGATCACCTACTCGCCGACGAGTAGCACCACCCAGGAAGTGACCGCATGACCAGCGATACAGCAACCCCCGCCCAAAGTGCAGACACCGACGGCCGTCAGTTCCGCAAGGTTCGTGAGGGTCTTGTGGTCAGCGACAAGATGGACAGGACCGTCGTTGTCGCGGTGGAAAACCGGGTGCGTCACCCTCGCTACGCCAAGACGATGCGACGCACCAACCGGCTCAAGGCCCACGACGAGGCTAACGCCTGTGGCGTCGGTGACCGGGTGCTGCTCATGGAGACCCGTCCGCTCTCGGCCACCAAAAGGTGGCGGATCGTGCAGGTCCTGGAGAAGGCGAAGTAGACCAGGGCGCTGCTCGCTAAGCAGCCAAACTTACCGGCAAACCGGGCGCCATCGCGCGTCCCGCAGGAGGAGACAGACGTGATCCAGCAGGAGTCGCGGCTACGGGCCGCCGACAACACGGGTGCCAAGGAGCTGCTGTGCATCCGCGTACTCGGCGGCTCCGGGCGTCGCTACGCCAGCATCGGCGACGTCATCGTGTGCAGCGTCAAGGACGCGATCCCGGGCGCGGGAGTCAAGCGCGGCGACGTGGTCAAGGCCGTTGTAGTGCGCGTCACGAAGGAAAAGCGCCGCCCGGACGGGTCTTACATCCGTTTCGATGAGAACGCAGCGGTATTGATCAAAGATGGTGGCGACCCCAGGGGGACGCGCATCTTCGGACCGGTCGGCAGGGAGCTGCGGGAGAAGAAGTTCATGAAGATAATTTCGCTCGCCCCGGAGGTGCTGTGAGCATGCACGTGAAAAAGGGCGACACCGTCAAGGTTCTGTCCGGTAAGGACCGCGGCCTACAAGGGAAGATCATCACCTCGTTTCCGGACCGGGAAAAGGTGCTGGTGGAAGGCGTCAATCGGATCAAGCGGCACACCAAGGTGACCCAGACCAGTCGCGGGGCGCAGACCGGGGGCATCGTCACCCAGGAGGCTCCGGTACACGTGAGCAACGTGCAGCTGGTCTGCCCGGAGTGCGGCAAGCCGTCGCGCACCGGGCACCGAAAAGATGATGCGGGCCGCTCGGTTCGCGTCTGTAAGCGATGCGGCAAGGACGTCTGAGATGACTACGAGCACCGTGCAAGCACCCACGATCCCGCGGCTGAAGGAGCGCTATCGCGAGCAGATCGCGCCGTCGCTACGCGAACAGTTCGGGTACGGGAACGTCATGCAGATCCCGGCCGTGAGCAAGGTCGTGGTCAACATGGGTGTGGGCGAGGCCGCCCGCGACGCGAAACTCATCGACGGGGCCCTGCGTGACCTGACCGCCATCACCGGCCAAAAACCGCAGCTGCGGCGCGCGACGGTTTCCATCGCCCAGTTCAAGCTGCGCGAGGGTCAGCCCATCGGGGCGAAGGTCACCCTGCGTGGTGATCGGATGTGGGAGTTCCTCGACCGGCTGGTCACGATCGCCCTGCCGCGAATTCGGGACTTCCGTGGCCTTTCGCCCAAGCAGTTCGACGGCAACGGCAACTACACGTTCGGGGTGACCGAGCAGTCGGTGTTCCATGAGATTGACATCGATCGCATCGACCGTGTCCGCGGTATGGACATCACGGTGGTCACGACCGCCGCCAATGACGACCAGGGTCGGGCCCTCTTGCGTGCCTTGGGCTTCCCGTTCAAGGAGAGCTGAGTAGATGGCTAAGACCGCCCTGAAGAACAAGGCCGCCGGCAAGCAGAAGTTCGGGGTCCGGGGCTACACCCGCTGCCAGCGCTGTGGCCGTCCGCGCGCGGTGTACCGCACCTTCGGCCTGTGCCGTATCTGCTTTCGCGAGATGGCCCACGCCGGAGAACTACCTGGCATCAAAAAGTCCAGCTGGTAGCCACAGCCGCCAGCCCCCATTCCCACCAGTCTTCGTCGTAGGCCTGCCTCCTTTGGGGGACAGGAACCCCGGCGGGAAAGGCCAGAAGGCCACACGACATGACCATGACCGACCCGATCGCAGACATGTTGACCCGATTGCGGAACGCGAACCACGCCTACCACGACCAGGTCGCCATGCCATCGAGCAAGATCAAGACTCACATTGCCGAAATCCTGCAGCAGGAGGGCTACATCGCCGGTTGGCGGGTGCAGGACACTGAGGCGGCTTCCGGCATGGGCAAGCAGCTCGTCGTCGAGTTGAAGTACGGCCCCAACCGGGAGCGCACCATCGCCGGTGTCAAGCGCATCTCCAAGCCCGGCCTTCGCGTCTACGCCAAGGCCGACCACCTGCCCAAGGTTCTTGGCGGATTGGGCGTGGCGATCATTTCTACCAGCACCGGGCTGCTGACTGACAAGCAGGCCGCCAAGAAGGGCGTGGGCGGAGAAGTCCTCGCCTTCGTCTATTAGGAGGCTGAGATGTCACGTATCGGTCGCCTCCCCATCCCGGTGCCGGGCGGCGTCGAGGTCA
>JAABUZ0100001041.1_pt1 | contig 57117 bp, 38 predicted proteins | sample 5562091 | NCBI WGS metagenome assembly JAABUZ01 (sample SAMN12813069, study PRJNA571459) | rock metagenome | isolation source: Antarctica rocks | place: Antarctica: Victoria Land, Linnaeus Terrace sud | collected 2015-12-21 | reverse complement strand
AAATTTTAATAATCAATTTAAAGTACACTAATAGGCTAGCGCGAGATGTCACGAGACTCTCTTGGGTCGATGTCGACTCAATGGAGTCATTGTGTCATAGGGGTCGCTTTCTCGAATTATCGATGTAGTAATACGTTATCAAACTGCATTATTAAAACTAAAATATAAAACTAAGATTTCTAATAAATTAATTATAATTGATAATAGAAATAATATCTTAATAGATTGATTGTCGAATTGAATTTTAGTTTCAACTTTAGAAATCAACTTGATCTATCGATTTCAACATTAGAAATCAACTCGAAACTTAATTCGATTTCTATTATTTTGAATTCGACTTAATTCGACTCGAGTTAATTTTCGATTTCAATATTAGAAATTGAATTGAATCGTCAAGAATGTCAAGAATACTAAAAATAGTATAAATCTAATTTAGATTTAGATTTTTTTAATTATTTTCTAGATAATGCATATTAGTAATACATAATATAGAAATAGTCTAATATACTTATTAATTAATTTAAATAGATTAACTATTTCTATTAAATTATCAATTAATTGTTCCTAAAAATAATAAAATTTACTAAAAATAGTAGTCTTGACGATTCGAGTTTATTTTTCGAGTCGAATTTCGATTTTAAGTATAGAAATTGATTAGCGAGAAAACTATCTATACGTAATGCTAGCTACGAATTTGTTAATATTGCGATATTTGACAAAGTCAAATGTTCTTAGCATTGATAAGCAAGACATTTGCAAACGTTCGATGCAATCGTTACGACAAATTGATCGATCAAATTGCGAAAACAACAACAACATCAATTATTACTATTACTATTATTTCGAATCTCTCACGTATAATAAGATACGTATAATTGAGAACACGCAAAATTATCTATAATTATTATTATTTATTTCTTGTACGTGTCGATTGTTGTTACAATAATTGTTACATTACAATTACGAAAAACGTATTTTAAAATATCGCAAAAAAGTCTCGAAACATTGTGCGTATAAATTTAGAAAAGCTAAAAAAAATTATATACGCGTACATTACATAAATAGAAAATAGAAAGTTTCTATTGCACATAAATTGATTGCGTTGAAATTATGTGTTTTAATTGATCGCAATCGTCTTTTGTCTTAACTATATATACGCTTAATTGCGTATTCGAAGTTAAACAATAAAAAGTTTTATTTATCTTAATAGACGACAATAAAAATATTTAATTTTGTCGAAAGCAACGTCTTCGCTACGTCTTAAATTGAAAGCGTTACGTATATAAGTGTACAAAAAAAAATTAACATTAAGTTTAAATATTAAGACTATATAAACACAAATATAAGTACTATGCATTAAGAAACGATCTTTACATAATCGCAATTTATAAAGAGAACTTATACGTAAGTTCTTGAAGCTCTTGTTCTTAATATGCACGAATTTAAGAATTTGAAATTGTTGAACAATATATAAGATTTTTTTTTGTAAATTATAAATCAACATAATCTTTACAATTTTTATAAAGAATTTCTTTGTATTATAAATATTACAATAGTAGCATAAAATATTGAAGCGACGTAACTTAAATTTGAAAATCTAATTGCGCAACACATATAAAACTCGCATAGACTCTTAGAAGTGTTAAATTAAGTATAAAAAAAACAAAAAAAGTATAGAAATTAATTCGAATTGTAAATTTTAATTTTAGAAATCGAATTGTTAAGACTTTTGAATCAAGTTAATATAAATTGTTAAGATTTAAATTAAATATTCGATTCGAACTCGATAATTTAATTTAATGCAATTAATTTATATCTTAACAATTTAAATTGATTTTTTAAATTAATTTTCGATTTTAAGTTTAAAATTAAATCGAATTATTAAAAAATTTTATACAATTTAAATCGAACTCGATTAATTAAAATAACGCAATTAGTCTAAGTTGTTGTTTGTTTACTAATAAAAGACTTTAATTTTCGCAAAAGATAATTTTATTTTCGCAAAAAATATACAAAATATTATATTGAATTTGCGAAAGCAAAAGTCGAAAATTTAATAAATAATTAAAAATAAGTTTTTTAAATCTATATTAACATTTCGAGTAATCGATTTCTCAATTTCAAGATGCTAAGATAACTCGAGTAACTCGAGATCGATCTCGAGAACGTTCGAGAAACAATTGAAAGCTTGCATTTGAGAAGTCAAAAAAAAGTTTAATAAAAAGTATAATTTTGATGTTCGAGATACGCACGAACTCTCGCGACACTTCAATTACGTCTTTACTTGTTACTCGCTTATATTATAGTAATTTAAGTAGTAGAATCGAACGATTTGTAAGATTTCTAAGCGAGAACAATGTGCAAATAGAAGTATCTCCTACACTTGCGTAGTTAATTGCGCGTAATTGATTGCGCATAATTGATTGCGCTTATAAGTTGCGTTCGCGAATCTTAACAACGTGCGAATAGTGCTTTTGACATTGCACGAGTAATATGTGTCTTGATTTACTTCTTAAATTTTGGTTCTATTGACTCAAGATCAATCGAATCTACTAATGAAACTCTAGAGCTAAGATATCGACACAACGATCTCGAGAACCTTGGATCGCTAATAGGATCTCTAGAGAATTATCTCGAATTGTCGATGTAATCTTAATATTTCTTTACTAATAAGAGAGATTATCTTTCGCAAAAATTAGTTTTAGTTTTGCACAAGTTATACAAAATACTATATTAACTTTGCGAAAGTAAAAGTCTAATATCTAGTTAATTAGATATAAAGTTAAATTTTAATTAAATTTTAATTGTTGTTTCTTAATAAAAGATTTTAACTTTCGCAAGAGATAATTTTATTTTCGCAAAAGAGATGCGAAATAAAATAAAATATTTGCGAAAGCAAAACTCTAGTATTAATACAAATAATTAAATTTTTAATTTTTAATTTTTAATTTTATTGCTAATCTCTTGATAAAAGACTTTAACTTTTGCAAAAAATAATTCTAGTTCGCAAGAGATACACAAAATATATTATTTAGTTTGCGAAAGCAAAAGTCTAATATTAATTATTAATAACATTAAATTAGATTTCTGAAATTAAATAGTCTCTTAATATTAGACTTTAACTTTCGCAAGAAGTAATTCTATTTCTGTAAGAGATATGCGAAATAAAATATCAAATTTGCGAAAGCGAAATCTTAATATTTAATCAATTAAATTAGATTTTAGTTTTAAAATTACTTTTTTTTAATTGTCTCTTAATAAGAGAAATTAACTTTTGCAAGAAATAGTTCTAGTTTCGCAAAAGATATACAAACTATAATATTAAATTTGCGAAAGCAAAAGTTTACTATTTGATAAAGCAATCAGAAGTTTATTTCTTAAACTTATTTCTATTGTTTCTTTACTAATAAAAGACTTGAACTTTCGCAAAAAAGTATTTTAGTTTCGCAAAAAATATACGAAATACATTATAAAATTTGCGAAAGCAAAAGTCTACAATTTAATCAAGTAATTAAAAATCTAATTCTTAAATTCAATTTTGTTGTTTCTTTCTTAATAAGAGAATTTAACTTTCTCAAGAAATAGTTCTAGTTTCGCAAAAAAAAATATAAGATACAATATTAAGTTTGCAAAAGCTAAAGACTAATAACTAATAAAATATATAAATGTTTAATTTTTAAACTTATTTTTTCTAGTTCTTTGTTAATATTAGATTTTAAGTTTCGCAAAGAATGATTCTATTCTCGCAAAAGATATACGAAATACTATATTATACTTGCGAAAGTAAAAGTCTAATATTTAACTAGTTAGATAAATATTTAGTTTTTCAATTTTCTTTTTCTTAATTACTTCTTAATAAGAGATTTTAACTTTTGCAAGAATTAGTTCTATTATCGTCAAAGTTATACAAAATACTATCTTAAATTTGCGAAAGTAGAAGTCTAATTTTTAATTAAATAATTGTAGAAAATGTCTTAATATTATATTTGTTATTTCTTTGCTAGTAAGAGACTTTAACTTTCGCAAAAGATAGTTCTATTTTTGCAAGAGTTATACGAAACATTATATTAAATTTGCGAAAGTAGAAGTCTAATTTTTAACTAAATAATTGTAGAAAATTTCTTAAATATATATTTGTTGTTTCTTTGCTAGTAAGAGACTTTAACTTTCGCAAGAGTTATGCAAAACACTATATTAAATTTGCGAAAGCGAAAGTTTACTATTTAATTAAATAATTAAAAATCTATTTTTAAAATATAATTTTGTTGTTTTTTTCTTTACACTAGACTTTAACTTTCGCAAAGAATAACTCTAGTTTTGCAAGAGATATAAAAAGTACTATAATAACTTTGCGAAAGCAAAGATTTAATATTTAACTAGTTAAACTAATATTTAATTTTTTAATTTTTGTTGCTTAATTATTTCTTAACTAGAATATTTAACTTTCGCAAAATCTAATTCTATTTTCGCAAGAGATATACGAAGCATTATATTAACTTTAAGAAAGCAAAAGTTTAATATTTATCTAGTTAAACAAAAATTTACTTCTTATATTTAATTTGTTAAGTTGTTGCTTAACACAAGAAATTAGTTTTCGCAAATACTACTTTTATCTTTGTAAGAGATATACGAAGCACAATATTAAATTTGCGAAAGTAAAAGTCTAATATTTAACTAGTTAAGCAAAATTATAATTCTTAAAATTCTTTTTGTTAATTCTTTACTAAAATTATAGTTTAACTTTCGCAAGAAATAGTTATATTATCCCAAGAAATCTATAAACTATAATATTAAATTTGCGAAATCAAAAGCTTAAGATCTAACTAGTTAAATAAAAATTCAATTTCTATATTTACTTTTCTTAGATATATCTTAATAATAGACTTTAACTTTCGCAAGAAATACTTCTATCTTTGCAAAAGATATACAAAATATTATATAAAATTTGCGAAAGCAAAAGTCTAATATTTAATTAATTAGATAGAAGTCTATTTTTTAAACTTGATTTGTTTGTTGTTTCTTAATAAGAGATTTTAACTTTCGCAAGAGATAATTATATTTTCGTAAAAGATATACAAAATACAATATTAAATTTGCGAAGTAAAAGTCTAATAAATAATTAATCAAATAGAAGATAAATTTTTAAATTTGTTTTTTTTGTTATTTCTTTATAAGAGACTTTAACTTTCGCAAGCGAAAATTATAATTTTGCAAGAGATATACAAAACACTATATTAAGTTTGTGAAAGTAAAAGTCTAATATTTAATTAGTTAAACGAAAATTCAATTCTTAAATTTGTTTTTAATATTGCTTTTCTAATAAGAGATTTTAATTTTCGCAAGAGATAATTCTAGTTTTGCAAAATATATGCGAAATAAAATATTAAATTTGCGAACGCAAAAGCTCAATATCTAACTAATTAAATAGGAATTTATTTTCTATATTTGTTTTTCTTAGTTATTTCTTAATAATAGATTTTAACTTTTACAAAAAATAATTTTATCTTCGCAAACGATATACGAAATATAATATTAATCTTTTTAAAGCAAAAGTTTAATATCTAACTAGTAGAATAAAAACTTAGATAATTTAAATTTTATTCTCTTAGTTGTCTCTTAATAAAAGACTTTAAATTTTGCAAGAAACAATTCTATTTTTGTAAAAAATATAAGAAATAGAGTATTAAGTTTGCGAAAGCAAAAGCTTAATATCTAACTAGTTATATAAAAAATTAAAATTTCTAGATTTTATATTTCTAGTTGTTTCTTAATATTAGACTTTAACTTTCGCAAGAAATAATTCTATTTTCGCAAGAGATATACGAAATAGAATATAAATTTGCGAAAGCAAAAGTTCAATATCTAACTAGTTAAATATAAGTTTAGAAATCTAAATTTAATTTTCTTATTCCTTTATTAGATACAAATATTTAGTTTCGCAAAAATAATCCTACTTTCGTAAAATATCTGCGAAACTAAATATTTAATTTGCGAAATTAAACGTCTAGTATTTAGTAAAATATCTAGAAACAGAAATTATAAACTTGTTTTTATTGCTTCTTGTTAAGATAGAAATAATATTTAGTATTGCAAAAAAGAGTTCTATTTTAGCAAAATATATGCGAAATTAAATATTTAATTTGCGAAATCAAAAGTCTAGTATTTAGTAAAATATTGTTATAGCAAACAAGCTTCTCTTTCTAGACGCGTCTTTCTATTGCGTCTGCACTACGAGTATTTAGTTGTCTTTCGTAGCATTAATGCAATTTAGATTCTTACATATTTGTACTATTATATTTTGATAGCTTCAACTTTATTATTAGACTATTTCTAATATTATTTTTTAATCAATAGCAATTATTAGAAAATTTACTTGCTTTTACTATTAGAAGATCTTAATTTCTTCTTTTATACAAGTAATTTAGTTTTTTATTTTGCTTTTTGTGTAACAATTTGCTACTTTTGCAGAAGTTTTCTTTGCTTTTGCAAAAGTTTTCTTTGTTTTTGCAGAAGTTTTCTCTGCTTTCTAGCAAACAAATTCTGTCTCTTCTTCTATATTTGCTTCTATAGCAAAAACTTGCTTTATTAAGCTAACGTCTATTAATCGAAATATTGCTCTATTTGCATATTAGATCAACGAATTTCTACTTGACAATTATCGATACAAAGAAATTGTTCTCGATTAAGTAAAAAACAGAGCTGCTTCTATAGCAGCTGCAAACTTTCGAAATTACAAATCTACGTTTCTCGAATCTATCTTTAGAAATTGTAAACGCAATAATTTAATTAAAGTAACACATTTTTAATCTACAAAGTAGATAACTAATTAATTTGCTTTTTGTACTACTGTTTGTTGTTTCGAAGTAGCAATTTGTTTGCTTAACAAGAGCATTAATACTACTTTGTTTATAAAAGCAATATTAGAATTCAAGTCTTTTAATTTTAATACAAATATCTTCGCAATTATCAAGAAAATATCTAGAATATCTAATATTGCCTTTTTATTAAATATAGATTAGACAATTTGAATTTAAATACAAGCTACTATTTAAGCAAGTATTAAAGTTTTGCTTGCTACTACAATTGATATTACTGTCGATTTCTTAGAATTGCAAGAGTCTTCGAAATCTATTAATATTAATAAAACAAATTTTAATTTTTCAATAATTAAGTTTGCTAAAGATATCGAATACTTTAACTCTATTTACAACAATTCAAATAATACTTTAGTTGTTAATATTAATTGTTATATATTTTATTAAGATATATTTATCTTTGTAAATCGATTAAAAAATATAGCAAAAAAATCTGTTAAAAAATATTATGTTAAGAAACTTGTTTTTGATTGCTTATATAATAGTAGTTTAATTTAATATTCTACAAAATTAATTAATTACAAAAAGAATCTCTATTATAATATTACTCTAGATATTTGATATTGCAAACTAGTATATTGCTTTAAAAATTATAATTTTGTTGTTTTGCAAACTTTGCAAGCAAAGAAGTATATTATAACAAATACTTGTAACAAAAGAACTTTTTGCGTTTATATTTACAATATTATATATTATGCTAAGATAGCAAAATATACTTCTATATATAATTAATTGTTTTAAGTATAAAACAATTTTAATCTCGAATTTTGCATTTAGATTTTAAAATTAAAGATCAATACTATTTTGTTTGCGTTCTTTGAAATACTAGATAAGAAAAATATTATATAATAAACAAATAGTTGTTGCTAAATATAATAATCTTAGCAATTCTAATTTTTATGCTAGCAATTCTAATAACAAAAATAATTATTAGATTAATAAACAAAACTCTTTACAATAAAATATTTGTCAACACAAATATTTTTAGTCTTTTAACGATCGCTATGCTTTTTAGTTCTTTGTTTCTTATTAAATTTCTTATTAATTTTAATATTCTTAGTATTAGAATTCTATTTATTAATATTAGAATTTTTAGTTTTAAAACTACAATAATTAATATTAGAAGCAATTTGTTTTAGTTGCTTTGCTATTAAGCAAGTAGTCTTTATTGCTAAAATTAGTAAACGCGTTTGATTTAAAGAATCTATTTTAATAATAGCGCTTAAATTCTTAACAAACGACAAAAGATTTAAGAATACTAGAGATTTTAACAATTGTAATATTCTAAGCAATAAAGCAAAAACTTATATTATAGAGAAAAAGAAAAATTAAGCAAAAAAGAATTATTATAATAATAATCTTTAAGATAGCAACAACTACTATATTTTAGAAAAGTTAAAATACTACAAATTCTACAATTAATCGAAAGATAAAAATAATATTGTCGCAATATTTATTTTCTTTTTTTCGAAAATTCTATCTGCTTTTAAGTGTTGCTTATAAAAAAAACTTTTTCTTTAAATAATAAACTCTATTTTTATATTCGCAAATCTTACTTTCAAAAGTTCAAAAAAGTGTTAGTTATCTTTATAAAAGTATTTCTTTTTTTTACGCAAGCAAACTTGCGTACAAAAGCAAAAAAGACTATCGAATCTACTATTAAAGCAACAAAGATCTCTATCGAAGTAAAAATTCTTGTTATTTCTTTTATTGCTAATTACGCAAAAGATATTAATATCGAATATAGATTTTGCAACTAAAAATATGCTTATATAAAAATCTCTCTTTTTCTAAGTATTATTTTTGATTTTGTCTGCTTAAATATCGATTCAGATTTTTTTTTTCTAATAGAAAGTTTTTTAAAATTTAAATATTAAATATTTCTATTTGCAAAATAATATTATTTATTACAATTTGCAAAATCGATAATAAAAAATATTTTACAAACAAATACGCAATTAAAAAATTATATTTTTGCGAAATAAAAAATAGCAAACTTGCTATAACAAAGATTATTCGAGAAATATATTTAATTAATAAGTTGAAGATTAATATATTTATTAACAATAATTTGCTTAAATTTAAAGACGTAGCTATCGATATAGCAAACAAGATTGCTTTTATTATTAGTTGTAGCATCTCTATTAATATTGAGATACAAATTTCTTGTACTATTGTTCGCGAACACATTTATTTTTAAAAAAAATTGTTATGTTATTTCGATTTAACGCAACAATTTCGATATATTATATTGTTATTTCTATTAATTGCGACTTTCTTTTCGAGCTCGATAAGCTAAATCTTACTATATATACTTATTTAATTAGTATCGAAACACAAGATATTTTAATTCGAAATAAGAATAACAAAGTTGTTTATATTTTTCGAAATTCTTGTTTTAATCGTATTACGAAGCTAAAATTTTCTTATATCTTTTAGATTGCTTCGAAAGAAAATAGCAATATAACAAAGTTTGTTATACAAAGACTTTTTATCAAATATAGAATAGAATAGTTTAAGAAAATTATCCATGCTATCTTTGCTACTATCGCAACAATAGATATTGTTATTTAATTATTAAATTTATTATCAAAGTATACGTTGTTTTTACAAGAATACTCTATTATAGAAAGTAATACGTTGTGTACTTTTATTATAATATCAAATTTGCTTTTAATAGATATACTATTCTTATTAAAGCAAGTGCATTTCTTTTTTGCTTCGAAAATTGTTTTTTCTAACAGAATTATTATTTATTAGTCTAGTTCGAAAACTATTATAACTTTTATTAGTTTTCTTAGCAAATATAATATGCTATTTAAGAATTTTGACTTTGCAAAGCTTTCGAAAAAGAACTAAATACAAATTTCTTTTAAAACAAACTAAAATTCTTGTATTTTTAAAAAAGCAAAAATATATCTTCTAAAAATAAAGAACAAAGAATTAATCGATCAAACTTAGCCTAATCGTTGGGTTCGATTTCGCGGGGGAATCGCTAAGTAATCGGGCTCGAGAAGCTTAACTTTAAAAAATCTTAAATTTTAAAAAATTCATAACTTTCTTGTATTTTATACGTATTTTATCAAAATTACGTTGTTCTGTAGAAAATTTAGTGTACTTTTAAACAAAAAAAGAATTACTCGATTTGAACTAGTTTACGTAGCGCAATCAATTAATTTAGCTTCGGGTTAAACGAAGAAGTTTGTCCAAATCCTCGGGTTGGACAAAAAAAATGTGTTCGATCCGATCCAACGATTATACTAATATTTCTATTGTTTATTTGTAACTTTTAATTATATAACTTAGCAATAAGATTAATAAAACAACTATTTATTGAATTTATTATTAATCTTAATGTAAAAACTTTGCGCAATATATTTTTAACTCTTATTCTACATAGATTGGTCGCGCTAACCCGGAAATGTCACGTGCAAATGCCAAGACTTGGGTCAAAAAAAATTCGAGGAATCGTCGCGACCCAATCTTGACGCTAGGTTGAACTAGAGAAATAATATCATAATCTAATCCAACGATTAGTCTAAATTCTACATAAAAGATAATAAATTATTAAATTGTTAATATACTATATAAGAAAAAGTTAATATAGTAAATATTTGTATCAAATAGATATTTATAGAATTAATAATTATTTCTTTAATAATTTGATTTTTAAAAACGTATTTTCTATTTACTAAGATTAATAATAATAACAAACAATTGTATCTTTGCAATTATACTATTCTTAGAAACTTAAATATATATAGATTGATTGTCGAAAAATCGAATTTTATGCAAATTCGATTTCCGATGCAAATATTATGCAAATGCTAACTATATTAGACTAAAATATAGTCTAACATAGTTAGAAATTCGATTCGATTCCTAGATTTAAGAAAAAATCGAATCGAACAATTAGTCTAGATATATACGCAAGCTTGTTTAAGTTGTCTAATTGTGCTCTTTAACTTGTAGACTTCAAAATTCTATTATTCTTTCTAGAACAAAAAAGTCTTTTTTCTAATTATAATATAGTTTTAAACAATAAAGCAAGAGAGTTGCGAAGTTATCTTAATAAATTTGAAGTTTCGAATATTTTTGCAATATTAGACTTAGATCTAGATTCTAAAGCAATATTAAATTTTGAAATATAGCTAATAATTTAGCAACTTCTAAGAATTTGTCAAAGTTAACAAACTTCGCGAGAAACTTAACAAAAGTAGTATTTTTTAAATCGAAAGAAAAGAATATTGCAAATAAGATAAATATATTGTTTTCTAATTTATTGCTAGAGTTTTCGATTTAATTCGAGAGCAAAACAATTCTTCGTTGCTGTTGTAATATTATTGCGAGATCTAACTTAGTTTCTAATTGTAGTAGAGAGTATGCTAGCAATATTAAGTAATATTTATAAATAGCAGTTATGTTATTATTTTTGTATCTGTTGCTCTCAATCTTCTAGATCAAGCTTAAGGTCCGGTTCTTATATCTACGATTCCTCCTTAGTTCTTGCTAATCTTGTCTGTAGATACTCTTGCCTGTGTAGATTGTTGTCAAGTGCAGATTGCCTTTTCAACGCCGTCCATTTGGGTTCTTTCAAGGGTCTGTTAGTCTCGACTCGGTGTCTCCCGATCACTGGCTACGTACCATCTTTGAAGAGTCTCACGGCCTTGATGTACTGTGATTAAAGACGTTAGCTGTCTGAGCAGATCGCCTTTGCCCATGACTCACATTGTTGTTGTCTGTAGTGAACCGATGAAAAATCCCTAATATGTTTTCAGCATTCGCCCCCCAAGCCCATGTACGTAGCTGGCATAATGAAGATAGGTTTACCGGCTGGCAAAATCAGAAGGTCACTCTTCCCCAACCTGATTCTGACCCTAGAGAAAAAGTCCCATTAGCATGGCCTATTGGGCGATCAAGAGATATCGCGAAGTCTGCTTTGGATCAGGAACCGCGAGTCGTGTCTGAAGTTTCATGTGCAGCTACATCCAAAGAATCATGGACCGGATTTAACGAACCAGTCATCGTTAGCACTTCTGACATCAAAGAAACCTTCGCCATCGAGGATGTATCGGATTTCCTCGTCCTCGTGGAGATGCTCATCGAAGAACATTTTCACTTTTCCCTCGTAAGAAGCGCCCATCTTCTCTGGCGAAACCGTAATCTCGTCCCGATTCTTCTACGATCGCTGTGAGGCTATGGCATCGACTTCTGCGACCGACGGACAGCGATAGTATAGCACACCGAGTTTGGACAGATACTGAGCGTCGACAGAGCGGCCTGAGTCATGGTCTTCCCGTTGATCACCCTAAGATGCAAGTCAGCACAAGGAGTAAAGGGAAAATGCGTATATCTTCTCAGGTACCTCTTGGTTGTCGAACCAGTAGGCTCTCATGTTGCCTTGGGTGCTTGGATCGCGATCCGCTACGCTTACGGAACAAGCTGTAGTTTAATTCCCGTCCGACAAGACGCTGTTTTAAGAAGCGCTTGATGACTGAAGACTTGATCGAAGTTCTGCTGCAGTAATAATAATGTAAGCCTGGCCTTCGTTGGTCTATGTCGCGAATCCAGGCTGTCGTCTCTACAGGATGAGGGGATGTTCAATTTCTTTAGCGGGCGGCAAGGGCAGTCCTTGGGCGGTTTGCTTGACTTTCTAGGCCTCTCTAGTGCCCCAAGGCTTGGACTCTAAGTAATCTACCCAGCACTTGTACCCACCGTAATCATGGCATACTATCACTATCAGGTTGAGCATGCTATCGTCAGCCCCCTCTCTGCTCTACTAGGCGGATACCAGAAGAGCTTTCCTCCATAACGCCGGCCGTCTCTGTCTCAATGGCCGAATTCCACAGCTCGACGGCAGTGATTAGTCCGCCTGCTTCACTGGTCGAAGTTGACGACGTGGGTTACCTTTCACCTCTACTCTTGACGATCTCCTGCTAACCTTCCACCATTTCCAGCGCCCCTCTCATGAAGATGACGCATCGTGAGTGCCTTCTCGTCGCCCCTCGCATCTTCAGCTCTATCTCATACCTGGCAAAGTGTGTTGGACTTGGCATCGATCACTTCCAGTGTGCTTGACTATGAATTCGAGAATGGTAGACGCTATCACGCCTACAGAGCCGGCTCCTATCCCATACCCAACGACGAGGTCAGCATGGATTTCATTACCCTCCGAACTTGTTGGAAGGCTCGCTACACCCACCAACCGGTGCCATACGTCGCATTGGCTAACAAGTCCTCACCAATAGGCGGAGTTAGAGAGAATCGACCTCAAGCATCATATTTTCCGGCTTCTGTGCAGCGGGCATATACACTTGGCACCCCTGGAGAATCCCGGGAGAATCCTAGACCTGGGCACAGGGACTGGTATTTGGGCCATAGAGATGGCCGATCAATACCCTGGATCAATGGTAATTGGGACGGATCTATCTCCGGTTCAACCTACCTGGTATGCGACCTTTTCCTCCTGTAAGGTCCAAAGTGTACAAGGCGTTGCGTTAACGCCAAAGCGACTAGGGTTCCTGACAACGTCCGCTTCGAGATCGACGATTTTGAGAGCAAACAATGGTCTTGGCGAGAGAACTACTTTGATTATATACATTCACGTTTTTTGATCACATCAGTGTCAAGCTATCCCGATCTCATACGCAAAGCCTTCAAGTAAGCACCCTGTTCCATTGCAGCTGCTAGATTTGACGTAAGCTTCTCAGGCATTGTAGACCTGGTGGCTACTTCGAGCTACAGGAACTGAACCCTCGATTCTACTCGGATGACGGCACCCTGCGCGAAGACAGTAGCTTGAGCTACTGGACCAAAGTCATTTGCGAAGCTGCGGATGAATATAACAGACCCATACCTCACCATGATGAATTCCGGGCTTGGTTTGGGAAGGCTGGTTTCGAAGATGTTGTACAATTCGTGTTTAAATCGCCATCGAATCCATGGCCTAAGCATAAAACCCTTAAGGAGTCCGCCAAGTTTCAACTGATCGCACACCTGGAGGGTCTCGAGGGTCTTTCTCTTGGACTTATGACCAGAGCTCTGGAGTGGAAACCAGAAGAAGTCAAGATTCTGATGGCGAAAATACGGCCGGAGCTTAAGGATAGGTCTATCCACTCCTATCAGGCGCAGTAAGCGAGAAACCATGCGTAGGTATACTATTGCCAAATCGTCTAACCATGTGATAGCTGCGTTGTCATTGGTAGGAAGCCCGATGCCCCAGATACGTTATCCAGCGCGTCAAGACGACTGTCACTGTCTGCTTCTTCGAGCCTGAGGACGGTACCCTTACAAGATCATACGATTGGAGCTGATGCATCAGGCCCAATGTACTTCGCAGACGGCAAGGGTCCCAAACCGCCATGTAGCGAGTCTGCTTTGACTTCTGATTCACTGACGCCAGTCATCGACGCCACGCAGTCACCGCCAGAAGATTGCATACCACGACCGAATGGTCAACCTTGAAATTGCCCCCTCTGCTGTTCAGACATGTTCTAGAGGCCATGCTAGGAAGAGCCGTGACCATGAAATTAGCAGCCCTTTTACACACATAAAACCGCCATCGGGTTGGCCTCGATAGGCTTAAGTAACACCACAAGCTACGCAGTGGATTCGATCAAGACGACCAGCAAAGTCTGCGGTCCTTGCCAAGATACTGAATACAAACACATGGGTGGGCACCCACAGGGCTGACCGAATTCAGATGACGGTACTTGATCGATTGAAGCACCCGTTCAACTGTCCTATCTACAGCTCTAGTTTCCAGCACAGGCGGATGATATTCGCACTGGCTGGTTGTCTCCCGTTTGGAGTATAACCTATTTATGCCATTTTGGCTTCCAGTAGGGCGCCCTTAAATTACTTGGTGATCACTGAGAGGTCAGAGCCATGCTTTTAGACTGTATTGAAGAGAGTCATTGCTGGCCGGCTGTACTAAATGAGCTGATCTTTCACAATCACGTTTCAGCCGTTGAACGTGAAAGCTACAATGCACGATGATAATGTCAGCTTATGAATACTTGGAATATGTACAGATAGTCGCTCTTCTATCAGAAAAGGATTCAAGATAGTTTCATTTGGCGTGCTTTTTGTGTACTTCGATGACCTTCTGCACTTCGTCATAACTGCCCATGAATATGCCGGAGCGATCGTGGATATGCTCGGGAACAACGGTGATCATGCGTTCCATATGGCTGTTGACTGCTTGGCCCCCAGCTGTGACCACATCAGTTGACGAACCAATGGCTGTTGAAAGATTATCAAGGATTCATCTCACCGTTCTCGAAGACCATTGCCATAGGCGCACATTCGTACAGAATCCGTAATTTGCCTTTGGGGCTTTTCTTGTCTGCCGGGTATGCAAATATACCACCGTACAAGAGAGTTCGGTATGCATCAGCGACCATACTACCAATATATCGAGAACTATACGGCTTGCCGGACTCTTCCGTTGGGTACTTCAAGGAGTTGAAGTATTCTTTCACAGGCTCTTCCCAGTAAAGGCTATTCCCCTCATTCACGCTATAGATGGCTCGGGCCTTGGGAAGCCGCATATTGGGGTGGGTGAGGATGAATTCACCAAGCGCATTATCCATGGTGAAGCCGTTCACGCTGCCTTGCCTCATCGTCAGAACAAGCTGTGCGCTCGCGCCATACATGGTAAAGCCACTTGCAACTAGCTCGGTACCAGGAAGAAGTAGCTCCTCTTGCTTGCCTTGGCTCCCCTCGGCCAGTCGGAATATACCGAATATGGTTCCTACACTGACGCCCGCGTCCAAGTTGCTCGAACCATCAATTGGGTCACAAACGACGGCATATCGAGCTTGGGGATTCTCTTCGAAGACAAGACAATGCTCTTCCTCTTCTGACACCAGGAGGCGACATTTGCCAGATGTTCGCATCGCGGCGACGAACAGGTCATTCCCAATAACGTCGAGCTTCTTCTGCTCATCCCCTGTAGTATTGGAAGAGCCGGCGAGGCCGGTCAGATTGATGAGGCTCGCCCGCCGGATGTAGTAAGCAATTGATTTGAAGGAAAATTGTAGGGCGTGGCATAGCAAGCTGTGGACACGGGTCAAAAATGGGATGGTGTGGAAAGTACAACGGGCCAACATGCGTGAAGTCGCCTGTAGCTTCCTTGTGCTTGCCCTGTTCCTCAGTCAGGAATCGAGTCAGCGTTACAATGTCCGTGTTGATCTTTTCCTGGGCCACTGGTGCAGCCTCCCCATTCGTCGCCATAATAGATCAGGGTCACTGAAGAACCAAGGGAAGGGTTATGAGACGACAATGGCTCCTTTACATGTGAATGTGACGGTGATGAGTAGCGGGGACAGTAGGCGTGGGAAGAGAATGATGAAGACGTAGAGGTGGAGTGTCCTTGCTTGATAGGCGAGGATTGGGTGACATATGATGACAGATTTAATGGGGCTGAGAGAATGGACCAAAGGATGAATTTCCGTAAAAGGGGAGATAGACTGACGTTGAGGTGTGTTAATAGAACCAGAGCTGGTGGATTGCCCTGGACTTGAGAGCCCCGCTGCCTCGGTCATGCGCTTGGAGCTTCTTTGACACTCCGATATAAGCCGTTTGCTTCACCATCCTTGTGATAGCGTGCAGATAAATGGCGTTTGGAGCTGCTCGACTGTTGCATCTGCAAGATCTCCTGTGCTCCTGCGGTCATCAGTGAAAGCGCAATATCTGCGAACCGCCATTAGAGCCTCGAGCAGTGAACGGCCTCGATAAAGCAACGGTGCTAGGACTGATTTGGTAAGGCTCATTGGAGTATCGGAGAATCCTCGGAGCACCTTGAAGTAATTTTTCAATTTCAATGTCCCTCTCGCACATCCAAGCTACGCATCATCTTAAGAAGCATCCGACCTACAAGCTTTCAACAAATAGACAGAAGGTGTGAATTGCTGGCGGAATTTGGAGCCCGCTGCTCCGCGGATTGATGTTGTAAGTGAGTAATCTGCTCCAATGACCGCCGCGTTGCCGCATCCCTGATGATTTGTTCAAACCGCAAAACTAGAGTCTTTGATCCATCGAGAGATGAAACTTCTTATGCACACGTCAGTCTGACCAAAGTTGCGATGCGTTGCTTTCGTTTCTATTGTGCGCGCCATGAGAAGCATGGCTGACACCACGCTCTCTGTTGTACCTAGCACCGCTGATCTCGGTATGCCTTCTTTCCTCGTCACAAATCACAACACCACTACATATGCAGAACAAAGATGATCATATCGTACAACGTACGCTGGAAATTACCGACTGAGGCTGTTAGCGGCCTCTGACGATATCAAATGGCTTTGACTGAGCTCTGTTCCTTACGTCTTACGAAACGACACTTTAGTGGGGAACATAACGTCTGACATATTTGTGTTTGCACATAGGCATGATGATGATTCCATCGAGCTTTAACATTGAGGCCGGCAGCTCGACTGGATTGCCCGATGCCAACAAAGCCGGAGGGCCACAGCAGGAATCTTCACGAGCGAATCTCTTAGGAAACAAGCTGGCTGCAGCGCCAACACTCAGAAGAATACAGTGGCACTATGAGGCCGGAGTCTGTCGGAAAACCAAGCACAGTGTTTGGTCAATCCGAGATGTAAGTCAGTTCGAACGGATGATCCAACCTGGGGAAGAATCCACAGGATGAATGGCACTGGGCTCCGAATGCAGCTTGCTGCTCGATGAATGGATATGCCCTTTGTGGCTGGCCTAGAAAACCATGACCACTGAATGCGATATACCACCACTTCAATGCGGAAGTACTCATCATCAATGTGCATCAAAGCTGACTTTGATACCGTTTTAGTTGCGCACGATGCGATAACTAGTATTATAGGAGGGGCTTGTGCCACAGAAAAGATCGCTGTCGGGACAAGGTAAGAGCAATTTGCATTGTATAACACATTTTCTATGATGATTTCTTAGATGACGAGTCTGATTCGGGTTTCCGATGTAGACATCTACTTATTTACCATTCATGCATTTCTGAAAATTCTTTCATTGCCAGATCCGACTGCTTTTCTGTTTTAGCATTTTGGCTAATCATTGAGGGGTGAAGCAGCAAAGGGGTCTCAGGCAACATTGAGATGCACGGCGTCGGTCAGTCACAGTTGTTCTCGCTGTAAATGAGAGGTGTCTTTCTTTGTATGATGAACTTCGGAGTACCATGACAAGCATATGTCCAAGCTGGCCTGACCGCTGGCAACGACGAAAACGGTCTACCTGAATAGATGTGGAACCACGTCACTACCGAAACTACAACAATCAATCCCGATTGCTGATTCGTTCGCTTCAGGTTGTGAAAGCCACCCTCTCAGCTTTCGCTCACTTAGAAGGTACGGAATCTCGAGCTGCGATTTTGACATCTACAGGCCCAGTATTCATATGATGATCAACTTAACAATCTCACGACGGTCGACATAGCTACTAGTTAGCCTTGATGAGACTTGCCCTTGACCGGGTTTCAGATCTGATCACTCTTTCTCTCCTTCCACTGCGCTCCAGCCTTGCGATAAGCTTCGGTGTGGCGTCATACTAATCGTTTCTCCCTTCAGATTCTCAACAGCGACTACCGTCAAGACCTCGATTCCCTTAAACCGCTTCGGCCTTTTCCCAAGAAATCTGCAATTCGCAAAGAACGAAGCCTGTAAGCGTTGAACCTAATCCCTCAGTCGACGACTGGCACCCATCGTCTCCAGAATAAGCGACCGACAAATCTATTCTACCTTCGTCAGAACATCTTTTACATCTGATAGCGATTCGAGCCGCAATAACTTCACGCAGTCGACCGCTTAAAATACTTCCGGCACCACTGGTAACACAAACTCTCGACGAGCAGGTGAGCCAGCTTGTGTCGACTTCACCCGGCTTCCCGTTGGAGCGACTGGCGCACAGCAAGTTGGGGCTACCGATAGCTCACGCCGCATCCAGGACGTGACAGATATAGCCGAGGCCTACGAGGAAAGGATGGGAGATGAGTACGTGAAACAGGAGGGAGGTGCTTGAGAGAAAAAGCAGACGTTAATTGGCTATCTGGCTTTTGGCCAGTAAGATGCAACATGTTTGGATCAAATACCTTTGCGGAGCAGAGCATATCAGCAGATACTTAAAGCTTGAGACATTAATGTTTGTCTTCCAGGTGTTTGCATGTCTCCCTTTGGTATTCCGGCAGTTCAGGAAATGCATCCGATGTGCTCGGCAGAGCTTTCTGAGACGTGGGCCCGAATTATAGCTAACTTCGCTCCTTGCAAGTGGGCTGACCTAGTCATTGCGTTTCTTGGTGAACTCTCTACTACGATTGGTCAAGCATATTCTTTCAACGTCTGGCCTTGAGCTACGTAGTGATAGCGACTAGAAACCTCATATTTGAGCTCTCGAGTGCCGCGTCAACGATGTATCGATCTCCCGGTTTGTAGGGCCTTCTACTTGACCACGTTCGTTCCATGCGTCGCTGGTAGATTTCTATTCCGGTGAGCTAGCTACACGAGAATCGAATGCTTTGCCGTCTCGGAAAAACGCGTGGACACAATGGAGATGATCTAAGTTATCAGTCATGGCCCTTCACGAGAGCGGTGAAACGTGCAAGGATATCGATGACTCCATTGGTGAACGGTGAAAAAACAAGAAAAGAACATTCCTTAAAGGTTGCCAACGAAATTAGGAAGGCACTGGTGCTAACGCATAGCTGTTTCTGTGGTCCTCTAGAGTCTTGGAGGAGCTTAGGGCATCCCAACAAAGGCTTTCTATCAAGCGGATGTCGAGTCTCTGTTATCTTGCATGTTGGTGCCTACCTTACTTGGCACTGTCCCAGGCTTCAATGCAGTACTCGCACAATTTCAGAGTCGCAGCGTCAACAGGCCCCAGAGTCGAACAGACCCTAAGACATGAACAAAAAGGAGTCATGTCATGGCTGTCAATGTGAAGCCATCAAGCAGCCTTCTGGAGCCCCAGACCCACCATTTCACAGCAAATCACGTGCAATACGTACCCAACAAAATAGTTGGTTTTCTGTGAGAAGGTTGCAAGCATCGACGAATTTGGAATCCAAGTTGGAGAATCTCTGATGAAAGCATTTATAACAGTAGGATGAATAAGTCATTAGAAAAATCCAGTCCCAAGGCAGTGTAGAAAGCCACCAAGTTCCCTATTCTTGTCTATTCCTTGCTGAATCACCTCCAGCTGCCCATATCAGCCTCACGGTAGCTGTGTTACCTGCGCAAGTGTATGGCTTGGCTCGGGTCGCTCGTTTGACCATCGCACCGAAGATCCAAACCTGGAGGTGATTCAAGTGGAGAGTTCCGATGCCATGCCGACGGTGTCCTGGTTCAACCGTTGCGGTGGATAGTTCGTGGTGGCCACAGAAGACATCACTCGCTCCGTCGATGCTTGGGAGCCGACGTAGCTATATGTTTAACACTTTAGGTCACAAATGAGTAGCTTGGAATAGGCATGTGCACCGAGTATCAATTTGAGAACCTTGTGGTCCGCCCTCCTGATGGTGACCACAGGGTCTCACCTATCTAGACTATCATCTGCAATTCCGCAACTTCTAATGCTGAATCCCACGGTTCGCCATTGCTGTAATACTGCCGATTGCGACAGCCATGGCATACCTGCGAACCATTAAGAACTCCATGAAAATGCGCAATGCTCGCTCGCTAAAGGTGACAGATAATGCAGGGAAGTCATGATTCATGGTACACAATCGTAACTCAGTGTGCTTCGCTTTGTTTAGACCCGAACACGTTGATTCGTAGTAGCATTAAGGTTCAGGAAGCGGGCGATGATGCCTCCGCTACCTCCAACCTTGGCCTTCTTCGCAGGCTTCTCTTCGACGCTACCATAGCTGAGCATGTGATTGCCCAGCGATGGTCGAAGGCTGTACATTGGTTCGCCCATGTAGTGATCCTCAACACTAGACATGATGGCGACGTCATCCGTGTACGATGTGACAGATGAAGCTGGGGTCCCGTGAGTGTTCGGCTGAGGAGAGGCTGAGGATGAACGAGAAGATGAGTATGTTGATGCTGTTCCCGGGCGGATCAGAGCGGGAATAGCATCGACGGAAGGAGGTGAGATCGAGCGGTTTCGAGAGTGGTGAGGCTGGCGGACGGGCCGGCGCGGCGGAACTGGCGGTCCCTGGGAGCTCTCGGAGAAGCGTCCGAGGTCAGAAATGTAAGATGACGAGGTATAAGTATTGGGTGAAGCATACGCGCCAATTGAGGGAGGAGTGGGTAGAGATGTGGTAGATTGGGTGACCAGGGGTTGCTTCGAATAGTAAGCGCGTTGTTGCTGGACGAGGTCATGCTCTCGGACGCGGTCATGACGCTTGAGCTCCTCCGATTCCATGTGTGTCCGGATCGGCGCGAGAAAAGGCTCAAAATGGGCAAAGAGGTCTTCATTGGTAATACGTAGGTCCCAGTCTAACAGAAAGAGAAGTTGCTTCTCCATAAGGTTGACTTCGGTGACGGAAAACCCAAAGCCTTCATAGCCCTTGACTGAGGAGTAGCGTGCCCAATGTTTGTTCTTTGGCGAGGAGTCATTGAGGTTCTTCGCTGCAAGAATGAGGGAGGCCAAGAATATCCGGTGTACTGTACAACGCATGCCCTTGGCAACCGGGGGAAGCTTCTGTTGCAACCGGGATAGGTAGACCAGTGAACTCATGAGAGTAGGCACCTGAACGTGCGAACGGTCTACTAATCCTTGAATGAAAGCCTTAAGTGGTGGCAGCGAAGGTTGCAATGGCGACCTTGATTCTTCTTCTTGCGGTGGTGTTGATGGTGGCGTGGGAGGAAGGTGCTTATCCATATGTAACCGCCGCTGTTCGCAGCAGATGACACCAGCAGCCTTGTCTGCGAGGTATGATACCATGGACGAGGAGACAGGGAGCATAATGAATTGGTCAAGCGCAGCCTGACTGCAAGGTGACGTAATAGAAGCCATGGCTGCGAGTAAAGTTGTCTGTGAGCTGATCTGAGGAGCGAAACCTGATAGTTATCTGTTGATAGACCTTCGAAGCTAGGGTAACGTTATGGGGAAGAAAATGCCTGGGCCAACAGCTGCTGCAGGCTAAGATCGAGAAGCCCTGGTCGATTGAGGGAAGGGCTGAATCCGAAGACCGTTCAGGAAAATTTGCCGAGGGGGAATTAAGGATTATTAGGTCGGTGTCCGACCGACGTGCCTAATAGATTGTCGTGAAAAGCGTCAAGAAATTCGTTGATGGTATGACTGTCTTCCCAATAATGAACGCGGCACCTGGAGTGAGGGTAGGACACTAAGATCGATAGTGAAGTCCGAACAATGGCAATGTCGCCGTTGCTTTCAATGTCCGGCCAGCGGAACAAAGTCTAAACACGGTAGGTCTGTTGCTTCGGTAGGTTGCAAGCACCAAAGGAGAAAGAGAACGTTGCGTGGATGTTGGTGCCGATGTTGTTCGCGGCGGCGAAGCCGTGAGCGAGCTGTGCTGGCGCTATAAAATTAGGGTCAGGATGCTGGAGTGCGATCCTTTGTCGGTAGAAGCCCCGAGCTATGCCTTACGAAGGATATCTTCAAGGGGGGCAACGGCTCAAGCGAAGACTAGCGCGAGTTGGATGGTACTGAACCGCAGCAAAACTGCGTACCGCACAGATGCTGCTGTTGGGTCGAGAAAGAATAAAGCGTAAGAGGCGTGCTGGTGTCGGGAAGTGCGAAGAGACTATATGTAAGAGGAAGAGAAAGCACAGCTCGGTCTCGCCGTGATTGAATCCTCAAACCAGTGAGGAGGGGGCGGAGAATGAGAACGTAGAATGACTGCACCAACTGCAACAACACACCACAACGAAACAAGTCGATGGAGCTGGTAGTGAAAGAGATTGAGTAGGATGTTTCGAAGTCGAGGTGGGCGGGGTGAGCGATCTTTAAAGAGGGAGCGATGGTTGAAGATGAAGCACGACGACCCCCTGTTGCTGACGGTCCGCGCTGGTGTCTGAACAGCAATAGGCACACGGACTTCCACTGGCTTTGAGGGCGAGTTTAATTATGGACGAGCAGGTTGCAGATGGCCTGCCCCCTTCCCCAGCGGGTGGCTGCTGCTGGAATTTGCAGCGTGGGCGTCGTGAAGAACGAGTCGAGTCTGAGACGTCGAACTGGTCTGATAGGCTCCCTTTCTTCGCCTGCATGACACTTAGCGCGCGCCCAAAATTGAGGTGGTACAGCGAATGGGAGAAGCGCAATCCCATACCAATTCGACGGGAAGATGGGGCCCGCGTCTTGATGACTTACCCCCGGGTCGCGTTTCAGGCTGTTACTTTAACAGCTCTCCTCACAGGCTGAACACGGCCAATAACAAGGCCAAGTGAAGCGGTTGGTTTTCAGGGTCAGCTTCAAGGCAGCCCAGCGAAGCGAACAACACTGATGTATTGATTCCCTCAGTGGCTGGAGATGTCCTTAGTGGCTTGCGTTGGCAGGAAGCCTTGACGTGTAAGGGGGTGGTTCGTAGAATTTCTGCGACGCGTTCCACGTTCAAAGTCGTGAAGTGGCCCGAGCACGAAGCTTGAACGATTCGTCGTGGGAATCAACAACGCTTTTAACACCCACTCACTGACTGATGATCACAAGAGCGTGAAGACAGGCAGAGTCATCGGCAAGGAGAGGCTGTCAGCTGTACTTAGCGAAGGAGCAGGTGGCCGAGAGCATGAGCTTATACCACTCCCCCACATGTCTCTCTCCGAAGAGCCATCTTTGGATGAGCCAGAACGGATTCGTGGTCCATGATGGCTGAGATCCTCGGTGACGATCCATAGTGGGCAGGCCATGGCGAAAGGATCATGGGATAGGTTGGACGACTCGTGACGCTCATGGCCCTCTTCGACACCCGCTACCGCTGTCCATGCATCCATCATCGCTTCGACCGATGAAGATGTCCAGACCATTCGAAGTGCATGCGCCAGGACCAGCTCCGGACTACTGGCGATGGGAGAAGGGGAGGTGCACATGCCCGTTGGAGCAGTCACAAGAGAATCACAGTCCTGCCCACACTGGCTCGACTGGCTATTGCGAGCCTCGGTACGGGGTAGCGGGGCACTGCCAAGGTTCATCCGCCACATGTGGCTCAGCGATCTCTCAAAAAAGCATTTTGATGCGGCTGAGCTTACTGCTTTCTACATTCTTCTAGAAGTTCTGTACTTTTACTGTCCTCCGTTCATCACGATCAGCATTGGACCCAATCAAGAATTGTCGCAAGTCAAGCAAGTTTGCGGACACGTTTCCCTCTATGACGCCTCTTGGCCGATGTATCTGTGCCGGGGCCAGGGCAACTTCCATGTCCGGATACGGAGGATCGCCGCGGCGGAGATTGAGTCTCTCGACGCTTAAAATAGAGCTCTGCACAATGGTGCATCGACCAGTCCTGCATTAATAATGGTGCATTGATGGGCACAAGAATCTGGTCCAAGGATCAGTAGCCGCACCAAGGATGGGTACCGAGGATGGGTACCGAGGATGTAACATGAAGTAGGCCCTGTTTCGATGATGCTGTTTGAATACTAGCATATCCATTGTCGATGTTTTCCGCAAACGCCAAGTACGCATCAACCGAAACGGAAGATGAAGCATCCGGAAACAGAGGAAGCCTGCGTTTAACGGCATTGCTGACTCGGCAAGAAGCGCTCAAACCATTGTTTCGAGACCCTGCGACGTTTTGCAACGGTTATGCCACGATGCCGGCCTAATTCCGACATACTCTGGATCTTCAGCCTCATTGCTTGGATCAGGCATTCGAAAGAACAGGCACAACTGAGACGCTGGAAGCGCTTCCTGGGCGCCTAAATCCATCTGCCATCCAACGACGCTCTACAACATGTCCTTTTCACTTTCCACTGAGCCTTATTATCATGATTCCATAATTGGGCCACGCTTGTGTCAAAGATACTATTCCATAGTTGCAAAATGGCATCGGTTTCATCATGAACTGTTGCCAAAGATCTTATTGACTGCCATCTGGACGGTATCCTCTGGACGGTATCGATCAAACGACTCGAAGCCGCACCAACTCCTCCGTCCAATCTTGTGATATGGCCGAAGCATCTTTGTGATATTCCAAGAGAGTAGATTCTGTTTGTCCACTCGGACGGTTGAGTATTCGACTTGGAACCATCTACTCGATCCAGTGAATAAGCAGACTGAAGTATGTTATTCGAAGCCGACGAAGAGTCACCGGAATGCATGGGCCCTCGAATCACAACCACATACCATGGCTTAAACATAATTGCGGGTTGCCCGGCCTGCGCTTCAAATAGTCGGACGTAAATAGTAGGATGAAGGTAGTCAAATCAGACTGCTCTCCACGAGGCTACCTCCGGTTACTAGGATCCCAAGTATCCGGACAATGAGTGAGTCACATTTCAAAGACTGTTCAAATGATCCCTCAGTAACGCAAGGCTCGCCATGCAACAGAGACCTCCTGGGTTCTGGCACTATTGCCTCTCTGGACAGGTGGTCTTCCTGTCCATGGGGTACATGGGTTGGCATCCATCGGCATGTGTCCTTGCTGAGAGGTGTCACTAGGGCAAGATCAATTTAGCGCTATGTCGCAAAAACGGTCTGCGATACGGATAACAGCTTGTACCTGCAACTCGGGCTGGGTTCGCGGTGGTTATCCACGCCTCAGTCACGAGATCTCTTCCACGCTCTCACTCTCTGTGGATACCTTGTCGAAACACTAAGTGCACTCCATAAGGTGGCACTAGAAGGTGTTATCTTGCTTCCTAAACCTTACAGAAGCCCTTCTCCTGCTGCATGTCGTTGATTTTTTCTCCGACCTTCGCCGTTTTGTGCTTTGGCAATGGGCCATTATTGATGGTTCAGTCGATCGCCGTTTCATCAAAACGTTGTGCCAAAGTGTAAAGCAATGGGTTCTGAAATCAACCTGCATATGGGGTTAGCACCATGCCGGCGCGTGAGTTAACGTTGAAGACCGACATTAGTCTTGACTCATGCACTACTGGGGAGGTCCTACGGGTCATGCTCCGCCCTCTACTGTTTGGTGGTGGCGGTTGTTGTCAAAGCGACTTAAATCAAGGCTCGTCCCTTTTACCCCAACTGCATCCTCGGTGCTGCAAGCACGCTCCCAATGCTTTGGTTCTCTTCCTGCGCTAGTTTTGTTGCAACCTGTTGTTGGAAGTTTTTTCGGGACTGCGCCACCATTCTGAAGTGATCGATCGCTGCCCAATTTCCAATTAAAATTGGTATTCCTGCTGCAGAATGTCATGTGTGAGTGTTCTTCTGCCCTGTGGGGATAGCTACCATCAAAGTAGCTTGTTGACGCCAACATGTTGCGATTGATCGCATGGCACAACAGACCGGACCACAGGTTTGCGGCAGGAGTGACTCTACCGGGAGTGTCCTCATCAGGTCAATGGGCGAAGTTGTCGGTGCTCTGCCAATCCCTCTAACACGGGCGACGAGATCTAAAATGTTAAGATACAGATAGGTAGAATTAGATATGGCTATGGTAGTCAAGATCACTTCCTCTACAATGACAACGCAACCTAAACTATGCAAGCTGACTACAGTGTAAGTTCTGCAACTTGGTGTTGATGGTGCACGGCTTATGTTGCCAGTGATCGAATTGTCATACTTACTCTTTCCTCACCATGCTCGACCCAAGGGTTCTCTTTGCTCGCAGCTGTCGACTTGGCAGCAGCCTGCGAATCCTTTGCCTGACACTGGACTAAGGTTCCAGTTGAGACGCAGCCAAGTCATGCCATGGAAGCTCGCCTTCCTGCTTTGCGAGGTCGTGTCTTCCATGAATCGGACACGTAGCTGATAGAACAATTCCGCTGTATGCTTCAGTGGCTATGGACCTTTGTTGGTGAATCGTCCTCCACCAAAACGTGAAACTGTTTTTTTGTTCAGTATCAGCAGAATATGAAAGTACCACGTCTTGTTGGCGCATGGGAAGAGATCCTTTTCGGCTTGCCCTCTCGTCATCGACCGTGTTTGAGTGTTGACCCAAGGGGCCTTCGGTGTCCGGCTGCCATCTTGTGCTGTCAGTATACTCGTTCCTATGGGCTGTTTACAAAACATTGCAGGTCTAGATTTGAACTAGCTTTTCTAAGACTCCGCAAGTTTTCAAGTTCGGGAACTTCATTCGCATTCATATGAGCTGAATCCTCTCCGTTTCGGTGTCGTTTGATTGGCTTAGTGCTGCCTCTGCTACACGACGGCCAGCTAGATATTTTACGACTGCACTGCGGTGGATCATCAAGATAACAACAATGAGCGTGCTTCCATCTGAACACATCTGGGTACATTGTAACCTTATACCTGAGAACTACGGGAGACTTGGAAATGTTAAGGTGACCACCGTAGGTCAAGAAAGATGGTCTCCGGCACGTGACAAGAAATTCTGATGACTGAGGCTTCGTCACCACTTGATGAACTCGTTTCTTGCTGAATGCGCTGTTAAGCCGTCGAAAGGCGGGCCGTGTCGCAGCAGCGAGTACCTTTCTCACCGGGAACAGAGTAAAGTTCGTGGATCTTGGAGGAACTAGTCATTCTTCATCACCTGATAGTGCTCTATTTGCTGGTCTCTATTCGTCTACAAGAGAGGCATAATGCTTAGGTTCTGCAGCATATAATGCGTTCTGGGTTCGGCTCTGCCACTACACCGCCATAGTCGGGCTCACAGTATTGTACCGAACCTGTGGTCATTGTCAGCCGTTGCTAACCTGCCTGAAGTCTGCAACGCTATAACGTTTTGGTAGGGCACTCACCCGAACGTCGTCTTGATGCTCCTGACATAGTACTCCCCCCAATTCCTCCTAGTGACCTCCTCCTGCCCCATTGGCACTCCCTCCCATGTCACCCTCATCACTGTCACTGCATCAACATCGTTCTGATCGAATTCGATCTTCAACGTGCTGTAGTGCCCTTCTGGCCATTGAGATAATCGCCATTGCTGCACTATCTTTGTTGGCTTTTCCAGCTCCGTGTATATTCCGCTCACGTTGCCACCGAAGAGCTCGAATTTCCCACCCTTATGCGCGCCTTCAAAGACCTTAGGTGGCGCTCTGGTGAAGGCTGCCAGGCGATCTGGCGACGTGAAAGTTTCGTAGAGTTGCTCGGCTGTGGTTCGGAATTCTTCGTTTGAGGTGACAGTCGTTGTGTTGACGGTGGCGCCCTTGCTCGTGATGGATGACTTGGGATTAGATGTGGACTTAGCATTGGCCTGGGCGGCAGTGGACGAGGTGGTGACGGTCGTAGGGCCGAGCGAAGGAGAAGTCCCCGGAGCGTGCTGGATATCTTTCCCATGCTCAGTGATGAGAGCAGGACCGAGTTTGACAAGCTCTTTGCGCAGCTGTGGAAGAATCTTGGAGCGAATGACGGCCTTCACCGGCTCTTTTGAGGCATCTTCTGCGTAAATGTCTATCTCAAACTAGGAGATCCACCCGAGTCAGCTGCAGATCCCGGACACTGGGTAGGATCAAGAAGGGAACATACGACGTACTCATCTTCCTCAGTATCGTGAGCCACCTCAGGTATCGTGATACTCCCGTTGGCTTCTTCGGCTTCCTTGGTTTTGCCTGAGTAGCTTTAGCATCTAGTCTATGCCTCGAGCAGGATTGGATTGATACCTTCGTATTCCAGCTGCAGCTTCACGTCGAAGAGTGTGATGATCTTGCCCTTCCGCTGACTAACATCCACATCCCCGTCCATGCTCTGGACTTTTGAGATCTTTGCCGACACGTCGCCATCTTCTGCCGACAAGCCAATGAGGTTCTTTTCTAGATAAGACTTTGCCCACTCCGAGGCATCCTTGCTAACCCAGTGCCAGTTGTTGGGATTGTGCAGCACCATTTTGAGAGAGCGTCCTGTTGGTGGAGATAGGTCACTGTTGGCAGAAATTAGTGGAATTCTCGCGTACGCTGCTTGTTGTTGTGTAGAGATTGGACAATGATCAGAAGAAAGGAGTTCAGTGCCCCAGCAAAGCTAATCCGCAGCAGAAGAGTACAAGTCTTGTAGGACTGGTGCCAGCTAATCTTTCTCATCACACATGCCAGATGAAGTGAATCGCAAGGAAGAATGACTGACCTGATGCTGAGACCTTGAAGTATATCAAGAGGGCGGAGCTCTATATCTTCCAGCTGCCACGCAGCCAGAAATTAGAAGCTGTGATGATAGTAAAGATTCGTAGCTAGCCATCGACTCCGGAGGTATAGTGCGATAGGCGAAACTCCAAAGCTACACGTCACGTGAGAAGCGCTTCCCGGAACGGATTGCCTCTGGAGCCACGTTCATTGAGGTAAACCACAAAAGCATCGAATGAATTTCATCAAATTTTGTAATTGTTTGTCTACTGGGGGATCAGACTGGGGGTTGGTCAACTCGCTCGTGGCCCTGAAGCTCTTGTCTAGAACATTACAGACAATAAACCAAATGGGTATCTACGAGCAATGGCTTATCCTAGCCCCTTTTCTATAGTACGAGAAGTATAGGCCATCAAACCATGGGCCTTTTCTTCATACAGCCTTCTCCTCCCTAGTTATACATCCTCAAATATCATGATACCGGGTTTTCGACGCGTTTGTGAATTATGTACTATTCCAGAGCACAGTTAACAAGCAGCCTAATGACCCCAAAGCTAGGCTGACATGTAATCGGCCTGGAGCTGCCCCTTTCTTCGTCTCGCTGGGGGTCGCAGTAGCCACGAAAACACCTGTCAAGACTGCTGTGGTTGTTGCTGAGCCCCTCGTGGAAGAAGGAGGCGCTGATGTAGCGGCCATGGATGCGGGCATTGTACCCGGGTAGCCTGCTTGGGCGGACACTGAGGATGCGGGGGCTTGCCACTCGCTCGCATCGTTGTACAGCCTCCCATTGATGATGACACCTTGACTGTTCTTGAGCATATTGATCTGGTCGCTGTCGCAGGTATTTTGGATGTCCCGAAGCCAACAGGTCGGCCTTGCCGGACTAGGAGCAGAATTGGTATGCGTGGCATTCGCATCGCCAGTGCTTGCAAACGTAGCGAGGTCAATGGGTTTCCCAGTCGATATATCAGTACCCATGATGATCCTCGTGAAGACAGTAAATGCTGTTTCTGGCTGGTACGCAGGGATCAAGTGGCCCGCATCGTATATGCGTGAGAAAGATAGATTACCAAATTGACGGCTAGCACCACCAACATACGTATCATTAACGACAATCTCGGCATACCCAGCGGAATAGAATGGTGAGTACGCCGGCGATTGAGCAGCAACCGCGAAAGAGACCGCTTCGCCACCAAGCCAATTGCAAATGTAATCGCGATCTCCATACAACAGGGCTACACGAACGCCCAAGGAAAGCAGACGAGCCAGATCACTGATTTGGCCGCCACGTTCGTAGTCTCCTGTTTGATTGAAAGCCGTGACTACCGCATTGCTAGTTTGCGTGTAGTTTACCACTGCGCCAACCGCAGCCTGGACTTCTGCAGAGTTGAGGTACTCGAGGTAGGTACTCGGTGGAAAAGGATCAGGCATTTTCTGGGATATGTCGTACACATTTCTCCCTGACGTGATATATGGACCTAAGACTTTCTCCTCACAGCTTGTCTGCGCGCTCGAGCAGGCCTGATTGACTTTCGCTACATTGCCATCGTTATCAGGGTCCATTGAACTGACAGCGTCTCTGCAGGATTGAATAAGCTCTTGGCAACCACCGGTACTAATGTAGCTGTTCGCTGCATTTTGCTGGTCGACCAATTGCATGGCCTGGATGCCGTACGTGTTGTTGTTTGCAAAGATGGGATAGGATCGTCCTTGGACCAGATCATCGACGCATCCTTGCATGATGCCGAGCGAAACTAAGCGAATTTCAAGTGTCTTGTTAGAAGGTAGGGACCCATTCTTGCGTAACATGTTTTGCTTCTCAAAATGGGCAGCGAAAGCTGGTCCGTACTTTCCTCCATAGCTTTCGGTGAATAGATTGATGCCCACAACACCGGGCTGGGTCCCATTCGGGCGGGATCCAGGGTTGTACTGAGGAAATACGCCAAGAAACCCCTGTAACATGTGCCATATCGCATGAGCGGCGATCTCGGTGGTGTTGGGGGTTGAACCTGCGTTTCCCGTGCTGAAAGTACCATCGAGGAAGGTATACCCTGGCCGATCAGGAGGAGCTGTGGAGGGAGGCATGGAGGTAGTTGACGTGAACAAATCCAAGGAACCATTGGTCGGCGTATCATAGGAAAAGCCGACTTCGTTGGGCTGATCAATGAACAGAATATTCGAACTCCGATCCCATCCCCAAGCCCTTACTTGTGTGCCCAATCTACCCTCAGCCATCTCAACAACCTCGCAGGGACCATTTTCCTGGAACAGCCCCACCATGCTAGAACTTCCGGGGCCTCCATTCAAAAAGAGCGTCAAAGGAGCTGTACTGGGACTTGTTCGAGCCTCTATAAACCAGAAAAAAGTGTTGATGGAGTAGTTTTGCCTTATTGGAGCAAGCTTATATTTCGGCAAAGAAATATACCCCGTGTACTGTTGCTGCTTTGGAAAGGCTGTCGTACACGTGCCTACAGGCGGTATCTTGAAATGTATCGTAATGTTCCCGTCCACCGGCGAAGGTATCGTGCTCAACCCAGAGTTCGCGGTAATGGGTGGTGGGTATTGTGCAATCGTCGACAATGGACAGAGGAGCAATAGGCCGATTATTGGGCGCAGAGCGGCCGGAAGTAGATCCAGCAACCACTGCTAAGGTCAGCACAGAGTTCCATGAACATGCGACACATTGTTCATACCATCTTCATGATGGGCTCCCAAAGGCGACAAGACCAATCCGACGAGCCCCGTCAAACCGATAAACCATATTTCATGTTCCGACGAATATGGATGAATCATATAGCAGCACTAAAACAAAGGCTTGAAGTGACAAGGCTGAAGGCTGTTGACGACAGCTATTGATATAGCGAGCGAAAAGGAAGGCTGCAATACGGACATTCAGCGTGGGGATATCGAATGGCAGTGAGGCATACGACGATTGACCCTCAAGGGACTCTTAAGAGAAACCTGGAGAGTTTCAACGAGAAGAAATCTCAAGGAAGACTGCAAATGGTATTCAATTATTGCAGAATTGACGGGTATAGGTAAAGACCGAGATATTTAGACCGTTTCGATGTCGCACCGAATGCCCGGACGCGCAACGAGCACTTCATAGCTCACTGCGGGCTAAAAGGGCTTGGCGGGCACTGGCCAGGGTCACTATTCCGTTCTAGGTAGAAGTAAAGTACATGTAAACATCCGCCAATGCGCCGTTGATATCTCGATCTGAGAAGCGCAACTCCATAATCTGCTGGTGTATCAAGGACACTCAAATGGCGCTACAAAGGTCATGGGAACAAGTCGGGAAAGGACTGACTACGGAGCACCTCACTACCCAGCGTCATGAAAAGCTAAGAACATCGCATGTTCAGAGCATACGCTCAGCAAATTCAGTCAGAAATGCTTCTTTCCCACGACGATCCAGAGCCTGCTCCCTAGGTACAGAGTTGCGTATGTAATGCTACCAAGAGCACCATCTTTCTGCTCAGACGAACAGGTTCACGACTAATTCGCGACATCATCTGATTCAAGACTCGTAGCGTCTCTAGCACAAGGGCAGCGACATCCTGAGTCCTCCGACTCTTATGGCAAGCTCGAGTCGAAGGACCATCGTTGGAGCACGTCTAACGCTCTCCAAAGCAGAGGCTGTCGATAAAGTTGTAGATATTGAAGTATCGAACCGATAATGCCGTTGAACCCGAAGCACAAGACGCTAGCATTTGCACAGCCATGATGCCAAGGTGCCAAGCACTTTTGCGTCATCCAAGCAACGTCCTCACCATTGAGCTCGAGCAACCCATCCTTTTCGTACAAGGACCGCTCAACATTGTACGCGCCCCCCACTCAAGCTCTATGAGCAATTGATTTGCAATTGTCCTAAGGGTGGTGCATGACTCGCCCCTCCCCTCAGCACTCCTCCCGCAACCACTGTGTGGTTTCCTGTATCCGTAATCTTCTCGCTGCAAGCAGCTTACTCGTGCTTCCTTTGACGCCCACGATATCCCTCGCATACCGATTCGCCTCCCTCGGACCCTGTGCCCAGCCCTTGGTAATTGACCGGCCAAGACTGAAAGGCTTATATCCATCATGTGTTGGTCTACCCATTCCTTAAAACTGCCCCAGCTCCCTCATTGCTCTTCGCTTCCGGTGCTTTGCGGATACATGAAGCTTGGTCGCCATTCTCGCCTCCTTTCATAAGCTTCTAAAGCTTCAAGAAGCCGCGCTCTCGCTTGTTCATTCGAACCAAGTGCTAACCACAATGGAACAAGCAGCTGCCTCGAAATTAACGTCCAGTTTTCGACGTCACGGTTCCAGCAGCCATGTCCCTCAACTGCGAGGAAGAGAGGATAGGCCTAATGGGAACGGTCCCACAATAACAGATAGAGTCTCAGAGACGCTCAACGAACACTCGCGCCTTCTATCCCGCCCTTTCTACAATGACGATGGTCTACCTCTCTACGAAGACAACCGTAAATGGGTGCGGTGGCCCTCGGAAACCGCGCACATCGTCTATAAGGTGCTCGGGAGCAATTACGTCAACGTTCTCCTGGTCTTTGTTCCGCTAGGCATCATAGCAGGCGCCCTTGGGTGGAATCCTACAGCAGTCTTCATCCTGAATTTTTTTGCCATCATACCGCTCGCCGCTCTTTTAAGCTTTGCTACAGAGGAGCTGTCGGTCAAAGTGGGACAGACATTGGGGGGCTTGCTCAACGCTACTTTTGGGAATGCAGTAGAACTGATTGTGAGGAGTTTGCCAAGGGTAGCCAGTTGAGTATCACTAATTCTTGTCTAGGTCAGTATAGTGGCTTTAAAAAACGGCGAGATTCGGATCGTCCAATCAAGCATGCTGGGTTCTATTCTCTCGAATATCCTCCTGGTCCTTGGCTGCTGCTTCTTGGCCGGTGGTATTCGATATCATAAACAGGAATTCAACGAGACAGTTGCCTCCACCATGTCGTCTTTGATGGCCCTCTCCTCCGCTTCTCTGATTATTCCTGCAACACTGTATGCTGCGATGCGCGGATCTGCGGCTTCTGACGATAAGGAGGATAACGTGTTGATCCTGTCCCGCGGAACGGCTATCATCTTGCTGATTATTTATATACTTTACCTCGTCTTCCAATTGCGGACACACACAGATCTGTTTGATGAGGAGCAAAATGGAAACTCGGATGAGAATGGCGATCACAAGCAGGAGGAGCCGGAGATTCTGAGCCCCGTAGCCGCTGGAATCGCCCTGCTTGCGGTTACCATTTGCGTTGCAGTATGTGCCGAGTACTTGGTGGACAGCATCGACGCGATTGTCGCAACAGCCCACATAAGCAGGACGTTTGTTGGGTTGATCCTACTGCCCATTGTGGGTAACGCCGCCGAGCATGTGACTGCTGTTGTAGTGGCTTTGAAAGACAAGATGGACCTCGCCATCGGAGTAGCCATTGGCAGCAGCATGCAGATTGCTTTACTCGTAACACCGTTCTTGGTCATCCTTGGGTGGATCATTGGGCAGCCGATGACCTTACGCTTCGAGACTTTCGAGACTGTTGTATTCTTCCTCAGCGTCCTCATTACGAATTATCTTATCCAGGTTAGTTGCTGTCTTCCTCTCTGCATGTCTTTGCTAACATTTATTACAGGATGGCAAATCGAATTACTTGGAGGGATCCATGCTAATAGGTGGGTGTTTTGAAAATCTCTCTTCCCATCGTGATTTTTGGATGAGCTCTGCAACCGGTCCTGAGAGCAGGATTCGAAAGACATCCCTCATAGCTCCTATTCCCCTTTTTAGTACAATACAGCTAACAAGCCTTTTACAGGGATGTATATTATCATTGCTTTGGCATTCGTGAGTATACCTTTTCCAGTTGGGCTTACTGTTTGCTAATGGCCTTTTTCAGCTTGTCTACCCCGACGAGGTAGGTAGCGTTGGAAGCAAGTTGTGGCCACTCTAGTGGCCGCGTATTCTTCTTTTCGGCTTTTGAACGTGCTTCTCGGTCTGCCCCTATCAACGGCCTTCAATGTCCGAATTCCTGTACATATCTCTACCCGATTGACGGGCTTGCAGAAAATCCAATTTTGACGACCCTTGGCTCCAAACGGGAACCAAATCTTTGAGGGCTATGTATGCAGCGGCAGCAGCTTTGGGACCGACAATGGCTTCTTTCGATGTGATTCCATGCTGATGCTCGATAGTCATGGAAGCGGCTCTGCATCATTTCTACATCTGTTTTCCTTGGTTCTCTCTAGTTGTCTAAATGCCAATTGTAGCTATCGTTAAAAGTAGCTTCATTATCCCACCTAAGAAGTCCTGTTTCCGCTAGAGGCAAAGCCGGCACGCCGTGAAGTCGCTAGAAAGCCAAAACGTCGGCTCATTGTTCGTTCCTTTCCATTCATCCGAGGTCAGAAAGTGTTGCAAGTATGTCAAATACGCGATCAAATTGGAGTGCGCACGAAGCCTTATCGATGAACTGCTCCGAGCATCAAGCGGAGAATCTCGCCGGTCTAGTCATTACAAAAGCAGGAAAGGAATTTTGTTGAGAGTTATTGCCAAACCAAGAGGCCGAAGCTGCAGTATCATAGTTTGTGGATTGCCGTTATGCAAAGGCGTACAGTGCTACCCACCCATGGAGCTCGAAACCGCCATTAGGCCACCGGCAATGCTTCTTGGTAGAAGGGAACAATGACTACAGACGCGGACTATCCTACGGCTTCGCGTGTGCAAATTGCCTACTCCTTGACCCAGACCGCCGCCATGCCCATCCCGGTACCCACGCACATACTCGTGACACCAACCTTCTTCCCCGTCCTTCCTAGCTCATTCAGCAACGTCGACACCTGCCTCGCCCCCGTGCATCCCAACGGATGTCCAAAAGCAATAGCACCACCATTGGGATTCACCTTTTCCTCCGGTAACCCCAATTCTTTTATGCACCAGACACATTGACTAGCAAACGCCTCATTGATTTCGTAGACGTCGACGTCGTCCTTGCTGATCCCGGCCTTTTCCAAGGCTGCCGGGATGGCTTTCCATGGTCCGATGCCCATGAGAAGAGGCTTGACGCCGACGACGGAGCTGGTGACAAATTTACCGATGATGGTTTGGCCCAGGCGCTCGGCTGTGGAGCGCTTCATCAGGAGAACTGCGGCGGCGCCGTCGGAGATCTGCGATGCGTTTCCGCCTACAGAGATTCGAGGATTAGTGTTCGTGCTGGAAGAGGAAGTTGAGAGCTACAAGACATGTATAGAGGATGTCAAGCGCCTTGGTACGAAATTCGTGGACTCAATGTCAGACCAAGAAAGGGGAGAGATGTAGTGAAAGGACCTACCGTGTATGCTACCATCCTTGGCAAACCCAGACTTAATCTTTGAAAGGCTCTCGGCGGTCACTCCAGCTCGGACTCCATCATCCTTGTCGACTAATATCTCCTTCTCCTCATCTGTCTTGGGATCGATGTACTTCGTTTTCATGGGTACAATCTCTGCGTCGAACTTGCCCTCCTGTTGCGCTTTAAGTGCTTTCTGGTAACTCTTTGCGGCAAAAGCATCTTGATCCTGCCTTGAGATAGAACGGTCCTTGGCCATCTGCTCGCTGAGCACACCCATGGGGACTTTGCAGTTCTTGGCTTCGGGATGTGATCCCAGAAGCTCGCTGAACTCGGTAACTGCACCGGGGCCATATTGCGATGACATTGACTCCACACCTGCGCCAACACCAATCTCAATCATCCCGGAGCGGATTGCATTCGCAATGTCGGCGCATGCCTGGAGCCCGCTACTACATTGCCTGTTCAGGCTTCTCACAGCCGTGCTCTCTGGAAAGCCTGCCACGAGCGAAGCGGCTCGGAACTCGGTAGCACCACCACCAGGTGGGAGCACGGAGCCCACCGCGACATCTTCGACAAGCGCAGGGTCGATCTTGGAGCGAGAGATGAGGGATTTGAGTGTATGGGCGAGGAGATCGACGGCGGCAGTGTCTTTGAAGCCTCCTTTGCCGCCTTTGGTAAGAGGCGTGCGGAGGGCGCAGGTTACGACGATGTCTGAAGGGGCTTTGGAAAGGATAGATTCTCTACCGCGAGGAATATCAACTTCAGAAGAGGAGAGGTGGGATGCGACTTGAGTGAGACGTTGAATTGCTGGAGAATATTAGCATCTTGTGTCCGTGGAATGGGAGAGGGATCCAACCTGATGACATGGTGATATGTTTGACGAATTGTAAGATCAAGTAATCTTTGCCAACGTATGGAAAGGAGATTCCATACTGTAGTGGTGATTTATGTTCGGAGTACGTGTAAAGCTGAGCTTACTCCGTACCGAGGGACTTGAAGTGAAGATGGACCTCGGTACGAATTAACCCTTACCTCAATATTCAGAATGTGGTTCCCCCCCCCGCAACTTTTGAAAATCAGTTTTTTTTTTCGACGTCAGATTGCAAATACCACCCATTTCTCAACACCAACGCTATTTTTCTACATAAAATTGATCCCGAATAGAAATACTATATCTAGAAACACTTTGACAGCACTCTTGTTTCTTAATTCAACTTGAGACAAAAATTATGTGTGTAATTGCGTTTTTCAAAGCTTTGCCTCGACACATTTTGGGCACTCCTCAAGTCTCCACCAAGTCCCACCAAATACGTTCGATCAAAGTCTCTCAACAGCAATAGGTACACACGATCGTGACTGCAATGCTCAGATTGAATCAAGATCAATGTACAAACTATTATCAATACTTTACTAGAATTTGTAGCAATTTAGATGCGTTGATGTTGAGGCATGGGTGATGTTTGCAATTCGGCGTCGAAAAAAAAAATCGATTTTCAAAAGTTGCGGGGGGGAACCACATTCTGAATATTGAGGTACCGTCGATCTTGATCTTCCACTTTCACATGCAGCATCGCTGGTGCTGCTCGCATCCCTTATGTGCTTGTTCAATAACATCAGAGTGAGCTACGCCGCCAAAACTACTTAAAGGTATTGGCTGAGCATTTACATAGCGATTGCCCTCACAATCCGACTTCTTGGAGTATTTGACTACAGCTGGAGCGAGCAGCGGTCATGGTTTACCAATACTAACAGAACAGATATCATGAAAGGCCTTGTTGAAAGTCCAGTCACGGAGGACTACAATACACACATATCAACTACGACTTTCACAAGGTCCTGACTAGCAGCACTTCAAAATTGCCACCAATATCTGTTCAGGATACAACTAATGCGCAGTCAAAGAAATGCCTGTGGGATAGCCCATCGGAAAATTTTGAGTCGATACTATGCGAACCTAATTCAGCTTTCACTACTTGCCATTCTGCAGTGTGCACCGCCTGCCCAGGCGGTTTGACCGGATGTGGAATGAATGGGCACGGCACCCACAATCTCCTAATATTAATGAGGCACTTGAAGTTGGTTTGAGGCACGGCTCCTTGAGGTTGCTGTTTCCAGATGCTCTGACATATTCGCCCTCAGATATGGATCATGAGCTCCAGAAAACGGACCCAGGTACAGTCAGATGGAGACGAAGGAATTGCTCTCCAGGCTAGACTGGGTAGAGCCAAGGTTAGGGATCATTAATATCTTCACACATTCGCGCGGCTGTCACAGGAACCACGATCATTGGACCCAAATGCAATCATCCAAAAATCTTGCAGCAGAAGTTGCCGTTGAAGTGTCGAGAGTCGCGACGCATGTGATGCCGTATCATATTCCAATACCTATATACCGGACATTGCTCGCAATGTCGTCGAGTACCTTCGCGTTCTATCGTTGATATCTGCTGTTGCTAGCTAGGAAATCGATAATCCTCCCTTGCCTCTACTGATATACTTCCGCAATTTGCTTGCCCGGAACATATCGGCCTGCGCCATCACGCGGGCGGTCCTACCTTTTGAGCCTCGAATTCGCTCTCCATAAGAAACGCTGCCATTCAGCCTGGAACCTGTCAAGCTCGCATCAGCCTCGCCTGGTCCCTAGACCTACTTCATAGCACAAGCATCGTACTTCAGGTGCAGGATTCCCACTTTTGAGGAGTCGCTTGACAGAGTGTCTCTTATTCTTATCGTCATCATTGTCGTCATTGGTCTCATCTTCGTACTGGGGTCCGTCCTGACGTTCATCCAATTGGGAAATCGAAGGCTCGCGGTGAAAAGGACAGTCTCAGTACAGGAAGAAGCGTGGGAAATCGGTCAAGTATTCTAGTCATGACCGACGGCGGTTCAGCTCGCTCCCAGTTTACGAGACAGCGGTCTTACCTTGATTGCGCCAACAACAAGAATATGTTAATATCATCTGCGCCGCACTAGTGGATGCCGATTTGGCCTTCCAACATTTATTGAACCGCTCTCTTGTTGCTTCCTTAGGGTCCTGCAACACGGTGTCAGCGACATATATTGAACATTCTGCCGCTTTAGCGAAGAACGATCAATGGTCATTCAATTTATCACCATATCAACGACGTTCTGTTCCAGAGTGCGAAGCATGTATTTCTTGGTTCAGCCAGCACTTGGACTTGGCAGCCTGCCGGTGCATGTCATAGCGTATGAAAGAGACACAAGAAAGGAAAGACTTTGTCTGCGTTGGCAGAACAAGGGAGAAAAGGGAGACGCAACCGACTTGGGCTTTAAAGGTCCGGGTTATTCGAGAAGCATCGGTCCTATACCTGTCTGTGAGTACGCTCGTACGTTGAGGAGTGAGTAACAACCGGCGGGGTAATAGCTGCTCCTCTTCTGCTTCCGGTGGCTTTATTTAATCATTTAAGGACTACACAAATGACCTCTCGTGAAAACAGACTAACTACGTACATAATGAGCAGAGTAATAAGGCTTTTAACAGAGAGACTCGAGGCGCCTGTCCATTGCAAGAAGATACGTGCTCTTACGAGCAGTTACAGAACAAGGAGAGAACCCAAGGCTAAGCGGCTAAGCTGATGGAGCTCTTGGCCCTGCTTCGTGCTGTTGGGCTGAGGAAGTTGAAGGGTTGTAAAGCGCGTGAGCGCGATAGTGTCCGATTGTCTGTTGGTAGGAGACAGAAGTAGTACTTTAAGCAATGCGGCGAAATAAAGCACATAGAGGTCCTCTTGAAGAGAGTTCGGACCGAAATCAGTTCAACATGCCTGTAATTTGAAAACTGTTCCCTCGATATGTACAGCAAGACAAGAAGATAGCTCCATTCAAGACGGTGGAGTAGTGAACAACCACGGCCAACGGATGCAAAAGCATGTTTTGCCTCGTAGTATCAATCCAGACACGCAACAAGCGTTATTTGCGATGGAATGAAGTGGCAAGACCATGATGTGTTTTTAGAGTAACACGTACGTAACTACCTTAGAACTTCCAGGCTGTGAGACGCCAGAGGCTCCGACCCGCACGTGACTGAGCCGCGGCTACCTTACAACGTCATGCTCGTGATGAATCGCGGCCTCTGCAACGGTCTCTTGCGTGCTAAATAAATTTGAGGTTATTCCATATTCCGCACATCAACTTGCTGGATATCATCAGACCATTCCAAACCCCAAGGCTGCGACTGCTTCTCACCCGCCTCACTCAAGTTTCAACGCCAAGAATCCCAAGAAGCGGCCTCTTCTATTGACCGAGCCCCGATAGCCCTGCATTGGTTAGGGAACAGACGCGATACAGTAGCCAAGCTCCAGCAGCATGTCGAAGGTAGTACGAAGCGTCAAGAACGTCACCAAGGGCTACTCCCATGTCCAGGTCAAGGTTCGCAATGGTAAGAACCAGCATTATCGCAAAAGCTGTACGGTCATTGATATGGAGCGACAGCAACAAGCAACGACCCGTGGGGCCCTACAGGCACTGATATGACGGAGATTGCCCAATTAACTTTCAATGGGTGAGCTATACACTGTTGGCATTCAGTACGATGCTGACGAGAGCAGCTCCAACGATTTCTACGAAATTATGGATATGCTCGACAAGAGACTGAATGATAAGGGCAAGAACTGGCGTCATGTACTCAAGTCTCTCAAGGTCTTGGACTATTGCCTCCACGAGGGTTCAGAACTTGTCGTCACTTGGGCGCGCAAAAACGTCTACATAATCAAGACCCTGAGGGAATTTCAATACGTGGATGATGATGGCAAAGATGTCGGACAGAACGGTATTCCAATTAGTCAATCCTTGGGCTGAAGCTTACGGAAGTAGTGCGTGTATCTGCGAAAGAGCTTACATCACTCATCCTGGACGAGGAACGATTACGTACCGAGCGATCTGATAGGAAAACTTGGAAATCCAGGGTCACTGGAATAGATGAGTTTGGACCCCAGGGTTCATCATATACTGGAGGTAGCGGGCCGAGTACACCGCGACGTCGCACCGATCGACGGCCGCAAGGGACGGACGAGGAAGACGCGGAGTATAGGCTTGCTATTGAAGCTAGCAAATATGAAGCAGAGGAAGACAAGAAGAGGAGGACGAAGTCGGAAGCGCATGTCGATGATGACGATCTAGCGAAGGCGATCAAGCTGAGTAAAGAGGAAGAAGAGCTACGGCGGAAGGAGTTGGAAGAGAGTAACGCTTCGTCATTATTCGACGATACACCGGCCCCTAGCACACAACCTCAATTCACTGGGTACAACCAGGGTTATCAGCAACAAGGAGCAGTGGACTGGTTTGGCAATCCTGTCGATCAGCAAGCCCAGCAGCCCCAGAACACAGGCTACTCTAACAACATGTATTCGCAGCCGACAGGCTTTCAAAACCAGCAGACAGGTGTTCAGAATGGCTTCCTGCCCCAGCAAACAGGCTTCGAACAGTCGCAATACCAGCAACAGCCAAATTACCCGCAACAACAGCCCACATTGCAGCCACAGCAGACAGCTTTCAACAACCCTTACGCACAGCAGCCAAATGATTTTGGAAACCAATACCAGCAGCAGCAGCAGGTCAGTTCACCGCAAGCTGGTTCTCACAATCCATGGGCGACCAGCCAGCAAACTCAAATCGACTCCCTCCACCCAGCGCCTACAGGCTCCAACAATCCTTTCGCGTCACCCTTCAACACACAGCAAACGCAACAACGGCCCACAGATTTACCATCCCTGAACTCTCTTGCGGAACAGAAGACCGCCACTCAGTTTAATCAGAATTCGTATAACCCCATCACTTCGTATCAGGCACCGCAACAAGCGCCGGTCCCTCAGAAAGAGCAAAACCCTCAGCACGCACGCCTTAACGCTCTCCTTGCATCAGGCGAAGGCATGGATACTTTCGGCAACACGGGCGATCTGAGGATCCCGGCCCAGCACACCGCTCCAGGGACTTTCATCACCAATTCGGGCCAAGGATTGAATAAATTGCATGCTACACAAACGGGGAATAACCCTTTCTTAAGCCAGCAGTTCACCGGTGCACCCCAGCAACCCGCTTCGGCTGCACCATTTGGTAACCAGCAGCAGCAGAATCGAATCTTCCCAGCGCAGACCGGACCTGCTGGAGTCAGTAGGTTGGGTGGAAATCCATTTGGGCAGCCTAACAACAACCCCTTTGGGGCACCTCAGCAACAGCACCAAGGGCACAGTCAGAATACCGGTAGCTTGATCGACTTGTAGATGAATGACATTCTGGGCTTATCGGGCGCTAGGGATGGTTTGTGGCTGATGGTACTCATGGTGCGGTGCAAACACTCTAGCTCTTATTCATCAATACCTGGCACGGCAACGTGCGCGTGCTACAGGACATATGGTACCTATCGGAGCTCCACTGGCGTTTTTGATAGGAACTGTGTAAATCCATGCGCTGCTCAGAAGTAATGCAGCCACCTCTGGCACAGTGTGAGCCTACGATTTGACGAAATGAAGATGAAATATTCAATTACTGGAGACCTGCAATTACTAAGCCAGATGCTCAGGAAAGTGCCACTTTGTTTGTTAAAGGCTCAAAGCATTGAGGAATGCCGGAGGAGACGAAGCATGAGAGTCAATGGAGTATAGGAAAGCCAGACCATCCTGACGCTGGGGGACAGTCCAGCTGTAGCCTTCGATGCTTGGTTGAGTTGCCTACTTCGTATATCCGCACTAGGAGCTCTAGAAACTAAAGGGGCAGCTTGGCTTCATGATTTAGTGGTTCGACGAATCTCGGCCATCGACACAATTTCCCCAGAATCTTGCATCTCTACATGGCCTGTTCTCAACTGACATGGCTCACCAGCTCCATGGATTTCCCAATTAGATAAAGGCATGTAGCAGCATACGTCCCCGAGTCGGTAGCCTGGCCTGCCAGTACAAGTAGATACCTTATAACACCAAGCAGTGGTGTTGCAAATCAGATATGAAGCCTACAACGCAGTCACCTGATAAGTTCCTGGAGCTAGGATGTAGAAGCGCATCATGTCTTGTGAACCATAGTTCGCTCTCGGAAGGCTTACGCAGATTTCTTATTATCTCCTACGGCTTGGTGAGTCAGTTAATCTTTTGCGCCTATTCATGTGTTCTTCATCCGGCTCGTCACTCTACCCCATGTTCAACTACTATTACAAAACACAATTGCAAAAGTCAGCCGATGTTAAAGATTTAAAGGCAATCCGGTAACCAAGTTATTTGATTCCCCTCTCACAAGATTCCCCTACACAAGTTATTTACAGATCCTGATTTTCGGACCCTCATGAAAAACCTCTTCTATACTTTCGACATTTTCAAACTATTCTACAACCAGTTGTGGGATAACGTACTATTATCACCATGGCCGATCAAATAAATGAAGATGACCGCGCAACTCAGGAACTTATTCTAAGAATGATTGCACAGGACCTTAGTGCGGAGAATCAGCTGCAGTACAGCGACTCTGAAGGAGAAGAATCAAACGAAAACGGCCAAGAAGGGCAAGAACATTCAGGGTTTGATGTTGATGCTGATGCTACAACTGGCCCTGGCTTTGAGCGTTTGCACCAAGGGAGCAATCGGACATTGTCACAAAGAGAGGGCGCCTCAAGCCCTATATCAGTGGGGACATCTGTCAATGTTCATATGACTGACAGCCTATCATTCAATCCGACAGGCAGTCAACTGCCTGCTCTTCAACACCACCAACAGATAGACATCCCCACAACAGATTATCTGAGCTTTGACAGCGGTCAACATCATCCGTACAGGACTAGAGCTCTCGAAGGGGAAGGGTCAGGAGCTATAAGAGCATATGCAGGGACCCCCAGTTCTAACAACAACTCTCCACAAGAGCTGACAGATCCATCTAAGGAGACTCCCGCAACCATCAATAAAGCACAAGCAGAGTCTGTCGATAACTTGATCTCCCCGCAGCAGGGCCTGGATACTTCTTCACTCTGGATTCCAGAGGACGCTCAACAGAGTGGCCGGTCCACCACAGACATTCATGACTGGCAGTCCGTCAACACAAACGATCATAGATTTCTTGAGCCTGCCGTTGAGCCCCCGATATTCAGTACTTTTGAGCAACTTCTCGGATCGAATTCCTCAAGCTGGTGGCCTGCCCCTACCAGCCTAGCCACCACAAGCGCCATGGCTTCGAGCCAAAATGACCGTTCTCAGGCCCTGGGCTGGATCCCTGAGCGGCCTCCCACGTCTATGTCATCAGCGTCCGGCTCTGCAGACCAAAATAGAGGCACTGGTGTTGGAAAGAGACGCATGGATGACGAGATGATACAATCACAACCTTCGGCCAGCAACGATCGCAAACGTTCCAAACAGAGGGGCAGTCTATCAACTTCTTCAGCTATTCCAACCCATAGCGGCCCTTCTTCTAGCTATGCGCAGCAAGTGGCTGCCGGATTCGCTCATCTGCCTGTGGCTGACCAGGCGTATGCGGTACCAGTGCTCTCGGATGGAATACCTCGTGCCCCTCGTACCGGCAGTCATGCTTATGAGGGAGCTGCGATACCACATAGGACTTCATCAGTACAGCATCCTCAATATAGGAGTAACCATAATAATCCCTCTGCTATCAGAGGCAACCCATTCATGGGCAACAACCGTGCTACAGCCTCGTATGCCGCCATCCCTGGGGCAGGTCGGCAAAGCAGCAACACGTCTACGTTTCCATCATGGCCGGACTATCCGCCGCTACTGAGCAGCGAACGAAAATGGGTCTCTCCGTACGAGGATCTTCCAGAGCAAGCCGATCTTGTCGACCGGCCTCCTTCGGGTGGTCGAGAGCCACCAATGGATCGGCCACGACGCAATATCGTGCAGCCTCCTCTGTTTGGCAGAGAGCCATTCACGGGCCGTCCACGTCGCAACGCAATCTACATCCAGCGTCCTGATGATTTGGGCCCTCCCACCCCCCGAACGGTCAATATGAGCGACTATACTGGTAGCGATCTGACCTCCATCTCCCCTGGGTCTCGTGAGCCCGGCGATCCCTACGATAGCGTGGATTCCGATGATGAGAACCACCCTCAAATGCTACACGAGGGTGTGATATACACCAGGATTGCCATCCCATGGCCAGGAAAGCCTGGCTGGGTGGAACGCGATGTCGATGAGTCGTTCGGCCAAGACTATGAGGAAGAATATCGAGGGCGGCGAGGACGTGGCGGGAGGCATCTATCGCGGAACGAGCGGATGGAAATGGAGAGACGTCGTCGGGAGGAGGCAACTGCTGTGGAGATAGGCATTGGAGAGGATGAGACACTTGACTCCATCATCAAGGAGATGGTGGCGAAGGAGGGGAAGGACAAGAAGGGAAAGGGCAAGGCTGCCGCTCAGGGGGCAAAGGGTGGTCTATGGTGAGAGGAGATGAAGTTACGAAACAACATGACAAGCGACTAGAGCATCTAGGATGAACAGGGGAGCCGGAGAGGGGTGGCTGGATAAGGTCGCATATGGGGAGAGCTCAACTGCACAGCGCTCTGGTTGGCAGAACTTTGCATGTCTACATCTTTAGTTTGCGACTGGAAATAGATCTTCTTAGAGAGTGAACAGTATTCAATCATGCAAAAACAATCCGTCTTTATGGCTTTTTGACGTCGGTATCTGCGACCTACGGCTGTTAGTAGCTACCTCGATCACTTCTTGTTCTTGAGAGAAAGACCCAGATGGTATCCCTGTGCCAATCTGAAGTAACAGGATGACAAGCGCTATGGGCTCACCACCGGCGTCAGGCACAGTCCTTTGCCAGGCTAGCTGTGGCGTATCTTGCCCAGAACCACAGCACAGGCTTTCCAAATCTTTTGAATATGTTGTGCGAGGTTACTTCAGCCCTCCAAATACGCCCATTGAGGCACCGGTGCCTTTAACAAAGTCGTTTCTTCACTACTCAATAGCCCCTCGAACGCTATGCCTTCTGATGATCCTTGAACCGAATCCGTCGCTATGCTCATGCTTTGTACAGAGTATCAAGGAACCCACCCGCCAATTGCACCACAACGCTCTTATTCGGCAGGCTCCCTGCTACCCCATACAGAGCGGCGGAATCGCCTTTCGCCTCCCCTTTCCTGCCTTTGCCCTCTACCAGTCTAACCCGCTCTTTCTCCTTCTCTTCTTCAACTACTGCAATCAAGTCCTCTATTAAGCGATCTGCAGCCCGTACTATCGGTATTGTTACAGCCACATGTATTGCCGGCGGGTTCTGAAGGGCGTTGAGATGCCAGCCTTTTGCGCTCATACCATCGGCAATATCGTAGATATTCAGGGATTTCGACGTGAATGCTACTACGCTGACCAAAGGCTTTCCGAGCACAGATAGATCGTCATGGAGAGCGACATCTTCCCGGATGGCAGTCTCGATCTTCTTCGCTGCACCAACAACTGAGTGACACGCCGATATGTAACCGCTCTCACCTTGTGACATCAAACTCGCCCAGCAGCCGGCGATTAAGGCGCCAGGACGCGAGCCAGCGATGCTAGGGGAGCCGTAAACGCCGCCTGACCAGTCTGGAGAAACGAAATATTGGTAAGACCGCAGGGCTGAGGTGCGATAGAGAAGGGTAGAGTTGCCTTTCGGGGCGAAGCCGTATTTGTGGGTGTCGCAGCTGATGCTGGTGACGCCCCTCAGGGAGAAGTCGAAAGGGGCGGTAGCAAATCCAGCTCGAGAGAGGAAGGGTACTAGAAATGAGCCAAGGCAGGCATCGATGTGGAGTGGGAGGCGCTTGCGGAGGGCAAGACGAGATAGGGCGGCTATGTCGTCGATGATACCGTGTGGATAGGACGGCGCGGAGCCAACAAGGAGTATGGTGTTGCTGTTGATCAGACGGGAGATAGAAGGGATGTGAGCACTGTATGTCGGAGCTGGACAGGCAACGAGATGGACTTTGACGCCGAAGTATGTACCAGCTTTACGAAAGGCGGCATGAGCAGTCTCAGGTATGATCCTGCGAGGAAATCAGCGGAAATTCGAATTGGAAGTTCAAGAGGGTCACACATCTCCGGTTCTGCAACTCCTCGCTCCATGTATGCCTTCTGCCTTGCACTCAGGCAAGCCATAAGTATAGACTCTGTACCTCCGGAAGTCGTCACTCCTGCTGCTCCAGGAGGCGCATTGAACATGGCCAGAACCATGGCAACAATCTCGGCTTCCATTTTCCGAACTCCAGGAAAGACATCTGGATGGATAGGATTGGAAACGCTGAACCTCTCAAAAGCTTCGGCTTGCAGTTTGATCAATTCTTCTCCCCCATGATATACCGCTCCACTGACCATGCCGTCCTCCCAGCGGGTATGCTTCATGTCGCCGAGACTTTGTAGCTCTGCCCTGACCTGCTCTTGCGTCCATCCTTCTTTTGGCAGCGTCAGGTATCGACTGACTCCTGGTCCTTGTGGTACTAGCTTCTTCTCAAGATCGGCAATCGCTTCCGCTACCTGCTTCTGAACTTTAGACCTTACACCTGGTGCTCTCAAAAACCATCCGTAGAGGATACGCCTCGTGGACTTGTAGATATCCACGAATGTCTGGAGAACTCCACGGCCTCTGAGTTGCAAAGCAGTCTTCCGCGTCCAGCGCAGCAAGAAGAAGAAGAAGACAATATTGCGTAATCTGCATCTGCAGTTAGCATTGTATCAACTGTATACCTCAATTCCTGCTCGCCTTACTCACATCTCAACGCTGGCTCTGAGCTGACTGGTGGTGGGGGTAATCTTCTGTTTCGTCAAACTCAATTTTATGCCGACGGGCAGCCTGGAACTTCCCATACTGCTTAATCAAATTATCTATAAGCTCATGATGAGAATCGAACTTGATTAGAAATTACAAGATATGGATCAAGAGTGGACCTGAAGAGTGAATAACGAGTTATCACGTCTGGCGAATATAATCCAAGGATCACATGCTTGGCGTTGATTTTGAATATCACCCCCTAAAGTCGTTCTCAATGGGCGGGAGCTTCCACACAGCAAATCAATTGGAAAATCGGTCACGTTATGACTGGAGCATGGGGAACTTCAGTGACAGATCACGAATTATCTTTCTATGAAGGTTTTATATTACTCTGTGGCCGTCATCCTTCCTCATTCGCATCATGTACCGCTCGAGCTTCCCAAGCCAACCTGGACAATAGCACAAGACGAGCCAGTTGAGCGTGTGTGTCCTAGACCTCCGTACTCTTGAACTGAAGCGCTCCCTGACCCAAAGTGGGAGTTGCTGCATCCTTCCGCGTGATTCACCACCGTCTCCTTGCAGAACTTGATGGCTATGCCACCAACAAACCCGCGTACTCTCTGCGTAAGCGTGGAACCATCATGAAGCCCACAGCTTGCTTATTGCTCTTTGGACGACACATTCTCCGGAATACCGTGGGATTGGAGCCTTGACCGCGGTTCTCCCCCAGTTCGGTATACCTCAGCTCGGAGCGGGCGTCTCCACGTAATAACCCGGATCTGGCCGTCTTTCTTCCCTCATGTCTGCCTTTGTCTTCCTCTCCTCGACTTCCGAAACGGCTACCAGCTCTTTGACCTTCATAATCTGACCAGCGACTTGCGGGCTGACTTCGTGGAAGACCGTTTGCATGCGCCTTCGTAGCCCGAGCGCGGCTAGAACACCATTTGTTCGTTTTGGAAGACCAATCGATGATCTTATGAGGGTGATTTTGAAGAAAGCCATTTTGGAGACGAGGGGCGTAGACTGGCTATGAAAGAAGTGTCCGCTCAATAAAGCTACAAATGAGTCAGCTTAATGCACACAATTGACACAGCAGAATGAAGGGAGCCTTTTCTTACTGGCTTCTGGGACGCCGTACAAGGCTGGAAGGTTTGATAGTCGTTGTCGACCATAGGATTTTCCATTCATGACTCATGAGCACGCTAGCTTTCAGCGTGTTCCGAGCTCTTCCCCTAGGTCCTATCCGGATGTTAGCGTGACAGGGTTCATTTTGCCCAGCTCTGTCCCGAATAAACCCTGTCACGCTAACATATAACCCCATGGATAGGTAAAGTAGTACATACTTTCTTTACTGAAGCAGAAAACGGACGTCTACTAGGTGCAGGTTCTGATAAGTAGAAAGGATAATTGATTGCAGAAGCTGCAGGAGGACCTAAATAGTTCTCCGAGTCACTAAGAAAACTAGTTCTAAAACTATCTAGTTTGAAATCTTCTAATCACATTATCGACGCTCAAAATAGAAGTCTTTGCGATCTTATAAAGTAGTAGATCGTAAGCTCGTAAAGCAAAGCAAAAGAAAAATCACAAAAGACAATCTTCTTTTTTTCTATTAGTAGATTGTCAAGTCTTATCGATTTTCATAGTCTCGCCTTTGATTTTTCTCTTCGCTTTAATTACTCTTATTAGTGTTGCGTACATTATTTGTGTTCTCTAAATAACAATGTTCTTAAAAGCGACGTCTAGAGCATTTCTTAATAAGTCGAAAATAAAGTCTACGATAATAATCTATAACATAAGACTCTTTGTTATGCGTATTATATAATTATTTTGAACAAATTCAATCTTCTAATAATAATCTTTTATAATTGCAATTATTTTTCGAGTCTTATTAATATTTATTTTTACTAGCATCTTCGCGACGTCGTAAAGAATATTTGTCGTTTTATTTACGTAATAATTTAAGAATCTTGTAAACTTAATTATGCGTAAGAATTGCAAAAAGATTTTGTCGTAAAAGTAATCGATTACTAATGTAATAAAAATAAATAATTTAAGAAACTTCTTAGAGTATTTACTATCTCGTAATAAAGTCTTAGATTCGATCTTAATAATTTTCGCAATAACAAATATTTAATATTGCAAAAACTCTTTTACGTTTATCGAAGTCTAATAATTCTTGTTATTGAACGAGAATTTTTGCTCGAAAGTCGCAAGTTAAGTTGTTGCGCTACTCTTTATGTTCGCAATTTCTTTTATAAACTTCTTAAACAATCTTTTAAAATCGAGTAATTTAGACGAGATTTGTACATTCTAATTTATTAATTTTTCAAAAATACTATTTTGTTGTAATAACGTAATTAGACAAATTAAATAATTGATTTCTTGAATTCGCTTTTAAGCTTTTATTTGATTGCTAATATATGTGCTTCGAACTTGTTCAATTGCTAGAAAAGACGACACGTAATACTTAGTTAAAGACTTAGTAATTGCATCGAAGATTTTAGAAATTTGCTAAATTACTAACTAAGTAATCGACTAAATAATTGTGTTCAAAATTTTACTTAATAATAAATTGCTCTAAATTGAATTAAACTAAATAATAATTCTTGTTGATATAATTGTAATAAGAGCAACAATCGTCTTTGCTTTTTCTCTCTTCTTCGTAATATACAAAATTAACTCTTTTATAGCAAATACTCTATTGTTTTGCATTATGCAAAGAACGTTCTTGTTATCTTTAGACTTCTTAATGCGCGACAAGGTTTTTATATTTCTTGTATTTTTATCTTTATAGAGCAAAACTTTATCTATTATCTTGTAAAAAAACTTCTTAATATCCTTATTCTCTTTTTTAATTATACAATCTCTTAATTTGCGATCAAATCTAATAATTTTATTGCTATTGAAATTTTCAAATTATCTAAAGACGTTCTCTTAATCGAAAATTTGTATTATGTTGACATAATAATCTTGTAAAAGCACGTAAAGAAATATGTCTTTAATTTTCGTCAAAAAGAAGTTAAAGATTTTGTAATTATATTGATATTAAACAACGTTAATTGACTTAATCTTAGAATTATTTAGTTTTATTTAATTAATTAACTTTTCGCAATAATTTAATAATGCAATCTTAAAGTCAACTCTATAATCAAACTTATTCGAAATTGCGAATTTGATTTGTATTGCATAGATAAAGAGAATTTTACTAAATAATGTTGCATCGAAAGATGCTATCGTTATAATTATATCAATTACTTAATCGCGCGATATAATAATAGTATTCAACAACTCGTTAATTAACTAATAGTTAATAAAATAATAGTTAATAAAATAATATAATTCGAAGTAAGTAAAAGATAAATAATAAAAAAGTAAGAATTGCTTAACAAAAAACTTAATTAAATTTTCTACAAAATAAAGTAAAGTAAAGTAAGATAAAGTAAGAAAAAAATTTGCACAAATTTAAATATTAAGAAATAATAAAGATTTTGATTAAAAAGTAAATATTTATAAATTGCGATTGTTAAGACTATAAATATTAATGTCAAGCATTAAAGCAAAGAAGAAGCAAGAATAATGCATTATAAGATAGAAGAGAAATTCTCTCGCGTTTTCTTTTGTCGTTTAGATTTTCGCAATAATTAATAGATTGCAAAAAAATCGTCTTTTATTTTATTAAGAGCTAGATAATTGATTCGCGAGACAAACAACTTAAGATAATTTTTATAAAATATATCTCGAATCTTACAATTATTTATGCTCAATTGCTTAGAAATATATAATATTTTATAATTTTCGTATTTTAATATTATAAAAGAATCTCTTTATTTAAGTTTTAGCTTAATAATAATCTTTTGAAACGTAAGAACGTAATTCTTAAAATCAAATTTAACTTTTACAATCTTTCGATTATAACAAATTGCTTCGCTTTTCTTTCGAGTCTCTAACAATTATTATATAATATCGTGAAGCTAAGCTTTGTAATTAAAGTATTGTCGCACTAGTGCAACGTATAATAGAAATTAAAATAACTAAAATGCTTGTTTGTAATTTAAGATAATAGCAATTGCACTAATATTTACGAAGATCGCAATCAATAAAAATTAATTTAATAAAATTTTCGTCAAAAACATATTTAAATAAATTATTAATTAAGAATTTAAAAATCTAGTAAATTTAAAAAGAGTTGCGTCTTATTTTATTAAACTCTTTCGCAAAACGTTCTTAAGTAAACGATTACTAATCTTTATTATTTTTGTGCTTTGTAACAATCTTGATAAATTGTAATTGATAAGCATTTCTTGATTACGTAATTAGTCGCGCAATTTCTCATTATTATAATAAGAGTCGCAATTGCAATAAATAGCAATTAATCTTTAATATAATGCGAAGACTATCTTTAAGCAATTAATAACATTATCTAATTTATTAGTCTTCGTAACATAAAATATCGAGAATCAACTAAAATAATCAATTATGTAAAGAATATATCTCTTCTTGTTTACAATAATCTCTAGAGAGTCTATAAAACTTATTTCAATTAGTTAAAAAAAAAATTAATTTATAAAATATAATAATTGCAATCGAGTAATTGAATTGTGCTTCGCATAAATTAAGCATTCTTAAATGTATCTTTTTATATTCGTTTGTTGTTCTAATTAATACGCAATTTCTCGTAACTTTATTAGTGTTTTTGTCTTTACTTAATGTTCGTCTTTGTTATATATTTTTTTCAAGATTTTTCTTATCTTATTTTCGAAAATACATAATAAATAAAAGTCTTTATAATGTTTTTATAAAGTGTTGTTCTTATTTACTTGATAATTGAATACTAATCGAAGAATTATTGCATTAAGAAGAGTTTTATTCTATAAATGACAATATATTTTCTTAAATTACATAAATTGTTTGTAGACTATTATTTATAAATTCGATTTAAAGATAAAAATAATTGTAAGAATAAACATATTATTATTATTAAATGTGCTTTGATGTAAAACTTTCTTTTTTTACGAAAAGTTCAAGAAGTCAAGAAATGAGCTATATTCTTATTTTTTATTTTTTAATATTTATGTTGAATCTTGCTTTCTCAAGACTTTTAATTCGTAATTTATTATAAAATCAAAATTATTAAATATTTTATTAAATATTGTTTTTGATAAATTATCGACGATCTTGTTTCGAAAATCAAAAATATACTTAATAATAACATTTAATCTTCTAAGTTTATTTGCTCAATATTTATAAATTCTCTTATAAAGATCGAACTTAAAAAAGTAAATAAGAAATCAATAATTCGTGTAAATAACGATTTAATTATAAGAATGTTTGCAAAGATAATTGTATCGCTTTACAAACTTAATTATTAAACATAACTTCTTCCTATAAATAAGATAGAATTTCTAAGTAAATAAGAAGATAAATAAGTCGTAAAGTATAGACATTTTTATCGTAAAATTCTTAAAATTATTTCTTCTAAATTAAATAATCGTCAATTTTGTCTTAAATTCTAAAGCATTCGTGTAGAAATAAATAATTATAAATAGATCGATGTTATATATTGTTATTTTCGTAACACACTTAATTTGTAATATTTCGAACGAAAGTTACTCTAATTTACTTTAATTTTACGTTGCTTTCTCTATTAATTGTAATAATAATCGAACGATTTTCGAAAAGTTCTTTACTTATTGTCTAATAATATTTATTGTTTCTAGAAACGCGCGTACTTTGATTGCGTCTATAAATGTAAATTATCTTATTATTTTCTTAATTTAATTATTTAACACATAAATAAGATCTTTTATTATATGTGTGATTTTCAAAGTCTTTATCTTATTTATGAACAATTTAAATTTCTTGAATAACAACTTTAATCTTGCTTATTCGACTTGTAAAAAAAAAATTTCTTAGAAAAGTAAATAGATGTTCGAAGTCGCGAAATTCGTCGAAAAAGTTATTTATGTAAAATCTTAAAAATAATAAAATAATCGAATTGTCTAAATAAAGCAATAAAGACTTCGAACAAAGTAATAAGATAAACTTAAACGTTCTATATATCAACTCTATTATTGTAAATTTTATTAATTGCAATTCTTGTTACATTTTAGTCGATTGCAATTGATCGATATTAAAGATAATAAAAACAAAGTAATATTTGTTCTTTTAATGTAACAAAATAATATAATATTTATGTTTTAAATTAGTCGCAAATAGACAATTATAATAAAAATCTAATAAATAATCGTGAATTTTCACTAAGAACTTTATATAAATATCTAATAATTCTTTATATATTCGAGAGTAATTAAACATCACTTTGAACTTATTCTCTAATTTAAAATTCTTAATCTTGTTAACGATAACAATTCTCGCATTTTACTAAGAGAATCTTTGTTAATTGACTTTGCAAATTTATAAATCTTATTATTTAAGCTATTCTTAGTTATCTTTCTTAGTTATTAATTAGTATATATTGATTATCGTTTTTAAATTAAATTTAATGTTAATTTTGTTCTCGATTTTATTTACACTTGATAAGTGATAAAATCGATATATAAGAGATTTGTAAGATTTTTTTCGTTAAGATAACAATATTTGTAAAGAAGTTATAATATCTTTATCTTATTTTTCTTTGTAAAAATTATTAATTCTAACTTTAAGTTTATTTGTCTAATTTATAACTTTAATTTGTTTAACAAGAAGATAAATTTGTTTTTAATGTCTTCGTATATTTGTCTTCTAGAATATAAATTAAACAAGACGAATAAAAAGACTAAGATAAATGTCTTAAAGACACTAAATACAAAAATTCATTATTTAAAGTAAAAAATAATTTCAAATCTATTTTTTTAAAAGTCGAGAAATTTAACGTTTTAAGTTGCAAAACATTTATACAATTTATAATTATCTTGCTAAGAATTTATCAAAAATAGTGTAATCGTTAAGTCGAATCGAACAATTTTTTCTTAATTTGATTTATTCTCTTGAATCTTATAGAATTGAGCTAGATTTAAGTCGCGAATTCGATCTCAAAATCGAGTTTCGTCGAATTAATGTCAAAAGTTCAATCTAATCAAGTATAGTAAATTAAGCAAGATGCATATCTAATAAGATCTTTATATATATGTATAGAACTTTATTATTTTATCGATTACAAATGTAATTATTAAAGATAATGTATTAATTTTGATTACAATTTCGAGAAAAAAATAATAGAAAAAAATAGTAAAATCTTTAGATTAAAATTACGTATACATATTAATTCGTTAATCTTCGTTCTTTGTATTTTCGACAAGTTGTCTAAGATTCTATTTGTTCTATCTTTGCATTTACGTTTAAAACAAACTTTTTTTACGTTTGCGCTTTTTCGAAAAGACGTTGTACAATTACAAGACACTTATGCAAAGACTTTCTTGCTTCGTTATATTTAACGTAATTAACTAAAACTAGAATTATTCGATTAATTGTCAAACAACATATAGAAACAAGTGTCTATTTTTGAATAATTTAATTAGATATATTTTTGCGATTTTATGTAGCGATTTTATTGCATTATTTTGCATTTAATTAATGTAATTAACAATATCGATTTCTAGCAAAATATCTCGACAATAATAATAGAATTGTTGTTTAAAAATTACATGCAATAGCTTTTGTTAATAATTGATAATTTTCTTTAAAGCGATATCTAGTTTAGATTTTAGCAATATTAATTAACAATAAAAAATAATAAATTTGTCTCTTAGTTTGTTGTTAATGCGAGCATTTATAAAGAAATTTAAGAAGCTAAATATTTGTGTAAACAACTATTTAATGCTTTTGATCTAAAGAGTTGACGTTGCATTTGTATACTTTCTTGTTGCTAAATTTATAAAGTCGAAGTTAATAAATTTCTTAAATATTTTTCGTAACGCAAATTCTTTTAAGTATTAATTTTTTTTTGCACTATTGTCTTGATCTAGATTAAGACTTCGATTATAAGTAAGTTTTAATAATTGTAAGTTAATATTTAATTTAATAATTTTTTTTAAGTTTGCGATTATAAGTTACAACGCATAGAATACAAGATAGAAATATATACTTTCTAAACGTCTTATATTTGTGAGAAAATTATTAATTAAGACAATCGAATCTTTTTGATTATTCGACAAGAAACGTTGCATAAAATCTAGCATTTATTAATCGATATCTATAAGCGAATTTTTATTCGTTATAGTTATTGCAATAAGCAAGTTAGCTTTTCTTGATTAATTTAACTTAGTAAGAGACAAAAACAACACTAATTAAGTAATAGTAATTAAGAGTATATCTTTAATATGCGAGAAGATTATTGTTGTTAAGTTAATTAAGATCTTGTTTGTTTTGTTGCTATCGCATTTTGCAAAAAGTAAATTAAGAAATCTATTATCTTTATTTGACTTTACATTCTTTAAACAATCTAATTTTCTTACTTTATCGCAATATTTACAATAAGACATTTAAATAATTCTTAGAAATTCAATCTCTATTGTAAAAAAATCAAAAAGACAAATAATTAAAGTCGCAATTTATATAATACTAAATTTTAATACTAATTTTATTGCAAAGAAAGATTACACAAACAATAATAATATTGACGCAAACAATAATAATAGCAATGCGTTAAAATTTAAATCGCTTTTGACTTCGCACAAAAGAAAAGCTTTTATAACTCGCTTTATACAATTAAAGTTTTTATTAAAGACGCATATTGAAGCTTTTAACAAGTTTATTACAATTAAGAAAGATAAATATTAATACGTACAATAACAATAGAGTGTGTTTTAAATTTTTCTAGTTTTAAACAAGCATATAAAGATATATAATTGCTTTACTTAAACAATTAAGAGATTTAAAAATAACAACTTTGATTTAAATGTAGACTGGTCGCGTCGAGCTAGGTCATCGAGTTCGAGCCAGGTTCCTGGCTCGCCAAGACCCAATTCGGGTCAGAAATCTTGACCCAAGTATTTGGGTCGAGTCAAAGAGTAGGTATGAAGTACTTAGCGTATAACCTGACTCGACTCGTCAAGACTCGAAAAATTTAGATTATTTTTAAAAAAGTGCATTAATTAACTTAATCAAATTGATTAATTTAATTAATTTGTTTATAATATTATATAGTAATGCATTTAGATAATGC